>TARA_R110002072_G_scaffold62695_4_pt1 | contig 28954 bp, 27 predicted proteins | sample TARA_R110002072 | Tara Oceans TARA_R110002072 (sample SAMEA4397118) | marine metagenome | biome: Polar Biome; feature: [SRF] surface water layer (ENVO:00010504); material: water (ENVO:00002006), including particulate matter (ENVO:01000060) such as... | depth 5 m
CTATATGGAGCAGGAGTGGGTTGCTACAAAAAGAAAGCAAATTAATCCTAATATCGAGCTCGAATAAAGACTATAATAAGAATTGAACTAAGGATATCAGACTTCAGGAAGTGAAGGTAAGCTGTTGCTCAAACCAAATCTGGGACACAGCTTTTTCGGCATCTTCAACATTTGCAGCAAGTAGCCATTTTTTGATTTGTTTTTTATACTGACCAAAACCCATGAAAGAGGTAATATTCCATAATATTAATTTCGATTCTGGTTGTAGGGAAAGAAGATTTTTTGGTGCAATTAGAAACGATGAATTAAAAAAAGATGATACAGAATTGAGTTAAAAGAGTTGAATGGGATTTATTTTAAGAAATTCTTGCCAAGGCAAACCAGTGTCACCAACAAGTAAGATTTTATGAGGAGAGAATTTTTTTCTAAAAGCTTCTATCCCTTTTGCTTTCTGAGTGTTACCACTTTTAACTTCGATGCCTATTACTTGTTTATTATATTCTATTACAAAATCAATTTCATCATTTCTATGCCTCCAGTATTTCAATTTAAAATCGTTACTGAGAGACATATTTAGTAAGTGAGCACCAATTGCTGATTCAACCCACCTTCCCCAGAGTTCAGGTTTTTGTACTAACTCATCTATGCTAAGTTCTGATAATGCGGAAATAAAAGCCATATTATGAATTTGGAATTTCGGACTTGAAGCTCTTTGCCTGATTAAGTTTGGAGTGAATTTTTCAATACCTGCCAGTAAGCCTGCGGTATCTAATAAATGCAGATAGTGAGATAAAGTTGTGGTATTTCCGGCATCCTGAAGTTGCCCGAGAATTTTATTGTAGGAAAGTATTTGGCCGGAGTACTCACAACCAAGTTCAAAAAGTCTTTTCATCAAAGCTGGTTTTTCCACCCTGGTGAGCATTAAAATATCTTTTGAAATAATAGTATCGATCAGAGAATCACGAATATATTTCTTCCATCTTGCTTCGTTATTGATTAATTCGGTAGCTCCCGGATAACCTCCAAACCATACATATTCTTTAGGCGATAGATTAAAAGCTTCTTTCATTTCCGAATACGACCAATGTCCCAGATAAGTGCTTTCAAATCTTCCGGCAAGACTTTCAGAAAGCCCTTGCTGAAGCATCAATCTTGATGACCCAAGGAGGATAACTTTAAGTGGAGTATTGTTTTTTGAATCTACATCCCATTCCTTTTTAACAATTTCGCTCCAGTTCTCAACTTTTTGGATTTCGTCAATAACTAACAAGCCTTCTGAGCCCCCTGATCTGCTCAATTTTATTCTTGCAGTTTCCCATTGTTGCTCAATCCAGCTTCCTTGAGCAACTAACACGCCATCCGCAGAAGCAAAATGAGATACCATAGAAATATCATCAATTATTTGAGAAACCAGCGTAGTTTTACCAATTTGTCTGGGACCGTAGATTACCTGTAAAAAGGCTCTTGGTTCATTCAAAATTCGGTTTTGAAGAACGTTTTTTTCGTTTCGATAGATCATATAAATACAATTTACTCAATATAGTGAGTAAATTTACTCAATTCATTTAGTAAATGGAAAAATTAACTATCACAATATTAGAACCCTTTTTTTCAGGCTCGCATCAACAATGGGCAGAAGGGCTAAAAGAACATTCAAAGCATAATATCAAAATACTTAGTCTTCCCGGAAGACACTGGAAATGAATTGCCTTATTATACTTCTGAAGTAATTTTCTTGACAATTTAAAAAAGTTTCTTATACCCAATTTTCAGGTATTATTTATAGTAGCTTTTTAATAAAAACTTGAGATTTACAGTCAACATTGAAAAATTGACATCTTCGCCTGAGTCAAGTTCTGATAACCTAGATTTTAAATATTCAAGACGTGTATCTAAAACAAATCTGTTTCTGATTATTATACCGGCTCCAAACACAAAGTGAATTGGAAATTGGGCGTTGTCAAAGTCAGTTTTAGTTTGGTAGTCAATAAAAACTCCGTCACCTACTTCATAACTTTTTGCTATACCTACATCAGCGAATACCTTTAGAATATTTGATCGATTAAAATACCAGCGTCCCCCAAAAGAAGACTCAATTGTTTGATATGAAAGTGATGACGTATCTTGTTGACCTTCTATTGTTGCAACTCCAGTGTCAGTGATATTTTTGTAATCAACTCTTCCCCATAACGAAAATTTATTTTTTGAAAATGGAAAGAGATATTCTAACTCAAGTCCGAGATTGGGTATCGCATTTCCTTTAAATTTTGAGAGTAAAATATTGTTGATTTGTGTTGTACTCACGATAGAATATGTAGTGTTCCCTGCTAGAATAGCAATATTAAGATATTTAGTTGAAATAGGAGAAGGTCCGGAATATGTAACTGTTTCTGAATTCTTACATGAATTGTACTTACTTATAATTTCCTTTAAGTCATTTATGTCATAGCTTAGATTTTCAATATCACTGTTTTTGATTTGATTGCAGGTTAGTGTTTCTTGAAGTTGAGATCTAAATAATCGATTTATTGATACAACACCATCTGGTCTTATAAATTCAATATTAAAAAGTTGTTGCGGATCTTTATCTTTGAATGCATAGAAGAAAATTTGTTTATCTTCTAAACGATACTCATAGAGATTAACTGCTCCTGTTAATTCTTGTCGAATGAAAATATCAGTAGGGTTTAGGTCAGGTTGAGGGTTGGAGGTAGGCTTTAAGTTAAAATCTATATAACCATTAAAGCGGATAAATCTAAAATTGGAAACTTGAAAGAATGAAATATCATCTGTAGTACCAATTTCAACCTCAGATTTTCTAGTTTTCTTATATCTTATACTATCCGGATAGGTGTATAAGGGATAAATATCTATGAAGACTTCTACTCTTTCACCTGAATGTTTAACTAAAAAACCTTTTTCAAAAAGATCCTGACCGAAGACAGAGCTAACACTCAAACAAAAAACTGAAAATAAATATATAAATTTCATTTATAGTACTGGTTGATTATCAGTATCGTTTTTTTAAGATTCAAAGCTAATTTAAACTTTTATAATTCACAAAATTTCAGTGCATAAAGCTATAAAAAAAAATAAACTTAAGATTCTTCTTCTCGAACCCTTTTTTTCAGGCTCGCATCAACTATGGGCAAAAGGTCTAAAAGAACACTCAAAGCATAGTATCAGAATACTGAGTCTTCCCGGAAGACACTGGAAATGGAGGATGCACGGAGGCGCTGTTGAACTTGCAAAACAGTTTAATGAGTTGGAAGAAATTCCGAATCTTATTTTAGCAACATCCATGTTGGATCTAACAACCTTTCTAGCTTTAACAAGAAAAAGATCAGCAGATATCCCGGTTGCAATCTATTTCCACGAAAATCAGCTTACGTATCCATGGTCGCCACAAGACAGAGATAAAAAGAAAAAGCGAGATAACCACTATTCGTTTATAAACTACACTTCTGCTTTAGTTGCTGACAAAGTGTTTTTTAATTCAGAATATCATAGAAATTCATTGTTAGGAGCGCTACCAAAGTTCTTAAAACAGTTTCCGGATAAAAGGGGAAAAGAGAATATCGAGCTGATTAAAGCAAAAAGTGAGGTGCTTCATTTAGGATTAAATCTCAACCGTTTTGAAAAATTCAGGTCATCAGACAAAGAAAAACAATCTGTGGCAACCATTCTATGGAATCACCGATGGGAATATGATAAGAATCCCGAAGAATTTTTTGAGACACTTTTTTCATTAAAGGAAAAAGGGATAGAGTTCAAGTTGATTGTTTTGGGAGAACAAAATGATGTTAATCCTCCAGTTTTTGATGAAGCAAAAGAGAAGCTTAAGAATGAGATTTTGCACTGGGAGTATGCTGAAACATTTGAGGAATATGCACGCTGGTTATGGAGAGCAGATATTTTACCTGTTACTTCTAACCAGGATTTTTTTGGAGGAAAGTGTTATAGAAGCCATGTATTGCGATTGCTTTCCATTATTACCAAACCGGTTAGCCTATCCGGAGCATTTACCGGAAGAACTGGATCGAGAGTTTTTATATGAAGAAGGAGAGCTGGAAGCCAGGCTTGAAACAGCTATAGAAAGCGTAATGGGAATTCGTCAGGTTGATTATCAAAGCATTGTAAAGAAATACGATTGGGGAGAGTTGATAGGGAAATATGATAAAAATTTTGATTCCGTTATTGATTAGAATTAGCAGAATATTCAGGATTCTGGAATCGCGCTTAAATCAGCCTGGATGCAACTGAGTGAATTCCGAAAATCAAACAATCCGGTAAATCCTGATTCAAATTTGGGTGAATGTGCAGGTTGACAGTGTGTTTCTTTATTTCTCAATTCTTTACACCAGAAACATTAATTGATAGGTATGATGAACTGTTTTTAGGCTGCATTTCGGACTAAAGTCTTTGGCTTGTTTATCTGAATAAATGTGTTCTTGAGGACAATTTGAGCTCGTTCCGAACGTCTCGTTGAACTCGTTCCGAACGTCCTCGTTCGGAATGCCGTCTTGAAGCTCCGGCTTCTAATGTGTACGGACTTTGACTTTTTGAGGAAGCCCTAATTAGAACAAGCTTTTACCCATAATTCCTCAACCTGATCTCTTGCCCACTGATGTTTACGTAAAAATTTTAAGCTCGAATTGATACTTGGATCATTTTTAAAGCAATTAATATCGATATGATTGCTCAGTTGCTCCCACCCGTAATAATCTGCGAGATCTTGAACTATCTGTTTAAGTTTAATCCCATGAAGAGGATTATTTGGCTGCTTCTGGCTCACGCTTGTTCGGCAGTTTCCTTAAGCTTAGGTAACACTGCTTTCCAACCTTTTTGCGTTTCAATATATCGTTCTTGTCCATTTTCGACGTACTTATATCCTTTTTGAGTAATGGTTAATTCTGTTTTTCCATCCTCTTCTTCCATTTCATAAATGATGACGATATAATTTTCCAAGGTGTCTTCAATACCCGAGTTTGCAGGAAATATAGTGTGTTCTAATAATTTATTAGGAATAGCACGTATTACCTCACCCTTTACAACAGTGATTTCTTTTTTATCTTGTTTGATGTAATAATTGGCTTTGCTGCCCGGGGTCCAATTGCTATCGCAGCGAGAGCCAAACATGTATTGTTCAATTTTATTGGGATCTGTGAGTGTTGCCCAAACTTTTTCTGCTGATGCGTTTATTGTAGTTTCAAAAACTATACTGTTTTCCATAGTGATTATTTAATCGTCTTTTTTAACCAGTTAATCATTTCAGTAAAGGCCTTTTCACGAACCTCTTTTTTTGATAGAAAAATATCATGGATTGCATTTTCCACTGCCAAGAAGGTAACTTTTTTTCCCAATTTTTTTCCGGTTTCTTTTATGTGATCTACATTTAATACCATATCCATTCCCAAAATATCAGAAGACCATTTTTTTGGCTTAATTGAGCGCTTGGAATGCATTACTAAAATAGGTTCAGATATATTAGATTCAGTTTTTAATTTGGCTTGTGCGTTATAGATTGCAATTAACCATTTAAAATAAGCGGGAAATCCACGCTCCGGTTTCCAGCTTTGATCGAATTCCCATTCTCCATGATGGCTTTTTAATAAACTACTATTGTATAAATGTGATAGAGGTTTACTTTTGTTGGCATAAGGCATAAAAAAAGAAATTATTCTGGCAAAAAGCAGATTGATATTCCTTTCTGTTTTAGAAATATTAAATTCAAAAAAAGGAGAATTAAGTATCAAAGCTGAAATAAGTTCTTTTTCCTTTCCAAAATTTGCGTACATACTTGCAATAAGTCCACCGGTAGAATGTCCAAGAATGATAATATCATTACCATTTTCTTCAGATATGATCTGAAGTGATTCGGTGATCTCTTCATAGTATTCAGAGATATCTTTACAATAATTAGGATGTTGATGGGGAAGCAGAGAGCGTCCATACTTCCTGAGATCTAAAGCAAAAAAATTATAATCGGAGTTATGAAACTCCTGAGCCAGATGTGGATGAAAAAAATAATCGTTGAACCCATGGATATAAAGCACAGACTTTCTGCCTTTTATATTTTTGTTTGAACGAATAAAAGTGGCTATAACTTTTCCTTCATAGTCATCAGGAAACTCTAGCGTTTGTTTAGTAAAGTCGTTTAGTGTCATTCGGGCGATCAAGAATTAGGGAGAGGTAATTCTGGTTTAGGTTTTAATTTTTGTTATTGAAAGAACTAAACATTAATCTTTATGTTTCAAATTCGATATCTTATTTACTAGCATTATTAAAATAACTTATAAAATATGATTGATATTTATGAATGTAAAAGTATAGTGTAATTATTGCATACGTTTTTTAGTAACTTATTTGTAACAAATCCCAATTTCAAAACTCTTAATAGTATGAATAATCTATTTGCTTTAATATTACTTATCGGAATAACAGCATTAATTTCTTGTGATGAAGAAAATGCTACTCTGGTGGATTATGGATATGAAGAAGGGTTTTTTATTTATGATTTAGAACTTAACAAAATTCCATGGAAGCGAGACAGAAATTTTTTATCCCTGAAATTTACTGATGATACGTCTGAAGAAGATATTAAAATTATTTTAGATGACTATGGGTTGATTCTAAATGATAGGATTGTTACTACAAAACACTTTATTGTTAGATGTGTGTCTAATCCTGCTGAATATTACTATTCTAATACTGTTGTAGAAAGTGAGAGTTCACTTGATGATTTACAAGAAGTCGACTACTCATTGCCAGTTTTCATTAACGAGTTTGGAGGTATTGTTCTTTTAACCAACGTTATAAGAATAAAATTTGAAGGGATAGAAAAAAGCGAAGAACTAATTGTAATTGATAGCTTAGTTACTGCTGATAAATTGTTATTAACGAGAGACACCGATTCAAAAGGTCAAACCTACCATTTGGATACTACACAAGAAAGTGTTGAAAATTCACTAAAACTGTCGAACAGATATTTTCTTTTTGAGAATGTTAGGTTTGCTACACCAGACTACGCATTCCAAATCAACTAAAAATGCAAATTAGAAAATCATGTCAAAATATATAACTAGTATCATTGTAATTGCGATTTTAAATTTCCCAGCATTCGCTCAACAGAGTCAGGTTTTGAAGAAAATCGTACCTGGAAAAAATTCTATAGATCTCACCATTAGTAGCAATTCGTATATGATGCTTTCAACTAAACAGGTTAGTCAATCGAAGTTGAGAGCCCCAGGAATATCAATTGAGAGAGGGCAAGTGTTTCAACTTGAGGGAAAAACAGTATCTAAATTAAAACTTCCTACGTTTAATGATTTAAACTCACTTAAAAAATCAAACCCAAATATACATATTAGTCCAGTATATTTAAATGAAGATGGGAGAGAACAATTAATATCATTCCCATTTTCTTTAGATATGATTTGAAGTGATTCGGTGATCTCTTCATAGTATTCAGAGATATCTTTACAATAATTAGGATGTTGATGAGGGAGCAAAGATCGACCATATTTTCTAAGATCTAAAGCAAAAAAATTATAGTTTTGCTGATGAAAATTTTCTGCTACATGTGGGTGAAAGAAGTAATCGTTGAACCCATGGATATAAAGCACAGACTTTCTGCCTTTTATATTTTTGTTTGAACGAATAAAAATGGCTATAACTTTTCCTTCATAGTCATCAGGAAACTCTAGCGTCTGTTTTGTAAAGTCGTTTAGTGTCATTGAAGCAACTAGAAATTATTCAATGTATATATGTGAATTAAAAACTCCATCAGTAGACGAAAACGTAAACTAAATGTTTTGTGATCTTTAAAAATTTAAGATAGGTGTAATTGATAAATAATCAATTAGAAAATCCATACTTTTCTTCGACATAATCAAAATCCAGCTTAATCATTTCTTCCAATACCTCAACATTAATATCAGAAAGCCGCTTAATATAAAGGCATGATTTTCCGGTTTTGCATGAGCCAAGTTTAGAAAGTAGTTCGCTATTTTCATCAAGCTTAGAGAAAAAGTATAAATTAATATATTGCTTCCGGTTCGAAAAACTGGTCATCACCATGATACTTTCCCTGCCACTTTTATAGGTATGATGATAGGTTCCATAACCAACTTAGCTAGTCATCTCGGGCAAACCTGACCCGAGATCTCCCGATATCGAACGTTTGGTACATTTGATGCAGGATTTTCCCAAATATGCCACGAAAACCAAAAGAAGATCGTGGATTTTTCAACAATCTTCTCTTCTTTGAGGATCATCAATTGCGTTTAAATAATCCTGAACACTTAGTTCTGTAGGATTTTTTTTGCTATTCGCTTTTGCCATATGATTCTTAAATCTGAATTCGGGATTGTAAATAGTACATTTTATATTCTTATGAATGAAAATACAAATAAAAAAATATTTTGGGCCAAGTACTTTAGTGACAGCGGCTTTCATTGGTCCCGGAACTGTTACTGTTTCTACGTTAGCTGGGGTAAGTTCAGGGTATATGTTGCTTTGGGCGTTACTATTTTCTGTTATTGCAACCATAGTACTACAAGAAATGACTGCTCGATTAGGTTTAATTACCCAGAGTGGATTTGGTGAAGCAATCCGTGGAGAATTGAGAAACCCTGTTATCAGATTTTTTGGAATAATCTTGGTACTTGGAGCTATCGTTGTTGGAAATGCTGCTTACGAGGGAGGCAATATATCAGGCGCTGTTTTAGGCTGGAATGAAATATTACCGGGATTTGAGGTTATTCTATTCAACACAGAGTTTAGAATAGTACCCTTAATTTTAGGGGCAATTGCTTTTTGGCTGCTCTATTCAGGGAATTTCAAACGAATTCAGAACTTTTTGATTGGATTGGTTATGATAATGAGCGTTGTGTTTCTAACAACAGCTATAATGGTCGGTCCAAATATCTCCGACCTTTTTAAAGGCTTATTTATTCCCCAGGCTACCTCCAAAGAAATGCTAACAGTGATAGCTTTAATTGGGACGACAGTAGTGCCTTATAACCTATTTCTTCACGCATCTTCGGTACAACAGAAGTACAAAAAGCCAAGTCAACTTTCTGACTTACGAAAAGAGAATATAACCGCAATTGTTCTTGGTGGATTAATTTCCATGTGTATTGTTGTCACCAGTGCCGGGTCAGGAATTGATGGCAATGAGGTAAGAAACGCAGCAGATATGGCTGTTCAGCTGGAACCATTATTGGGCAGCTGGGCAACTTATTTCTTAAGTTTAGGATTGTTTGCTGCAGGAATATCTTCCGCTATTACAGCTCCACTTGCAGCTGCTTATGCCGCTAGAGGAATTTTGGGTTGGGAAAATAATGTGCTAGACCTAAAGTTTAGAGCTGTTTGGATAAGCATACTGGGAATAGGAGTTCTTTTTTCGATGACGAATTTTAACCCGGTTACCATTATTCAATTTGCACAAATTGCTAACGGGATTTTACTTCCTCTGGTAGCTATTTTCTTATTGTATATCGTTAATCGCAAAGAATTACTGGGAGAGTATGTGAATTCTACCATCCAGAATATATTAGGAGGAGTAGTTATTATTGTAGCTTTGCTGGTTGGGTTCAAAAGTTTGAACAGTGTATTTCAATTTATATGAAAACAAGTATCGATCTGAATTGTGATTTAGGAGAATGGAGAACAGATGATGGTCCCGATTTGGATAAAGCTATCATGCCATATATTTCATCCTGTAATATTGCTTGTGGTGGACATATCGGAAATGAGATTACTATGCGGTGGACGGTAATTTTGGCTAAGAAGAATAATGTGAAAGTGGGTGCACACCCTTCATATCCTGACAGAGAGGGATTTGGGCGCAAGCAATTAGAAATGAATAAAGAGGAGCTTAAGAACTCTATTAAAAACCAAATTCTGAACTTGAAAGAGATTGCAGAAGCAGAGGGCGTGGATCTGCATCACATCAAACCACATGGAGCATTATATCACGCGGCATCCAGGTATAGAGATATTGCTAAAGTAGTAACTGAATCGGTAAAAGAATTGAATTTAAATATTCCAGTTTACGGGCAATCAGGCTCAGAATTTGAAAAGGCTACAACAAATAGCGGGGTAGAATTTTGTGCTGAAGTTTTTGCGGACAGAGCTTACGAAGATGATCTGAAGTTACGATCGAGAGATTTACAAGGAGCAGTGCTTCATAAAAAGGAAGAAGTGCTTACCCAAATCTTTAAAATGGTTGTAGAAGAAAAGGTTGTAACTTATTCCGGCAAAGAGCTGTCTATTAAAGCCGATACGATTTGTTTGCACAGCGATACGAAAGGATCGAAAGAGTTAGCGAGAAATATTCATCAATTTCTTAAGAACCATGGAGTCAAAATTACTGCAGTTTAATGGTGTTTCCTGGTCAGTTTTTCGAATGGGAGAAAGCGCTTGGTTAATTAAACCACAAATTGACGAAGCCTTACTGGACTGCATCCATAAAACTAACTCACTGTTAGAGCGATCTGAAATACCCCAGCTTGTAGATGTTATTCCTGCTTATGATTCTCTTACTCTTATTTTCAATTCTTCATCATTTAATATTTTTCAAATTTCTGATATAAAAAGTCAGTTATACAATCCTGAGACATCTTTGTATGAAATTCCTGTTTGTTATAATCTTGGATTAGATTGGGATGAAATGGAGCAGAAAACCATGCTGAAGAAAGAAGAGATAATTTCTGTGCATTCTTCAAAAGAATATACCATTGCAATGACGGGGTTTTTACCGGGATTCGTTTTTCTGGAAGGCCTAGATGAACAAATTTCAGTTTCGAGAAAAGAAAACCCTAGAATAAAAGTGCCTTCTGGTTCAATTGGTATTGGAGGAAATCAGACCGGAATTTATTCAATCGAAAGTCCCGGTGGATGGCAAATCATTGGAAGAACACCGGAATTGTTTTTTGATGTAAATCAAAATCCGCCCATAAAATTTAAAGCAGGGGATAAAGTCAGATTTCAGCAAATAACGAACAATGAATTTTTAAAATTGACTTCTAATGAAAGGTAGTCTTATAGTGACTGTTGGAGGTTTATTTACTACAATTCAGGATCGGGGAAGGTTTGGATATAGAAAATTTGGTGTTCCCGTTTCAGGCGCTATGGATAAAGAGGCATATAAATGGGCAAATCGACTTTTAGGCCAATCAGAAAATACTCCGGTAATAGAAATGACCCAAAAGGGAGGAGAGTTTCTGTTTAATACGGATGCAGTTATTTCGATAACAGGTGCAGATATGTCTCCAAGAATTAACGGAGATTTAATTTCCACAAATAAAGTCCATTATATAACGGAAGGAGATTATCTTGAATTTGATTCACCCGAAAAAGGATACAGAACTTATATTGGAATTCTGGGAGAATGGAGTTTAAAAAAGGTGATGAGTAGTTTTTCGACATACACTTTGGGAGAGTTTGGCGGTTTACATGGAGAACTGCTTGATGTTGGAGATAAAATTTCTTGGGAAGAAAGAAAGCCGGAGAATGTTTTAGAGGAAATTCCTAAAGAATGTATCCCTTACTATAGTTCAAAACTCACTGTTGAATTTATAGCAGGTCCTGAATGGGATTGGTTGACTAAAGAAGAACAAGAAAAATTTCTATCTACACCTTTTAAAGTGAATTCCAGAAGTAATAGAATGGGCATTCGATTAGATATGGAAGAGCCGTTATCGATTCCAAATCGAGATATGAAATCATCTGGAGTAATTCCTGGCATCATCCAACTTCCGCCGAATGGAAAACCAATCATTTTAATGCAGGATGGTCAAACCGTAGGTGGGTATCCAAGAATTGGGAAAGTTTTGGATATATATTTAGGAAGAGTAGCGCAAGTTCCTCCAGGCGGAATAGTTAGGTTTATGCAAAGTAAAAAATAGCGTACATTCAATTCTGAAATGCAATTAAATGCTATTTAACAAGATCTGAAGTTCTAGGTTGTGCTATATTCTTACGATACAACTATCGAGGATTTAACTCCAATACCATCAAAAATTCAAGTAAAAATCAGTACTAATTAATGCATAAAGTTAAAAAGTCGGCAAAGCTAAATAATGTTAGTTATGATATTCGTGGATTAATTGCTTCAGAAGCAAGCCGTTTAGAAGAAGAGGGACACAAAATTTTAAAGTTGAATATTGGCAATCCGGGAGCGTTTGGTTTTGAAGCAACAGAAAGAATTCTTAGAGATGTTGTTCATAACTTGCCACTATCGCAAGGTTATAGCAATTCAAAGGGACTTTACTCGGCTCGTGTTGCTATCGCTAAATACTTTGAAGAGCAAAGAATTTTAGATGTAAGTGTGAACGATATTTACATTGGTAATGGGGTAAGTGAGCTCATTATAATGTCTATGCAAGCTCTTTTAGATAATAAAGATGAGGTGCTATTACCAGCACCAGATTATCCACTGTGGACAGCTTCTATTTTGCTAGCGAGTGGAACTCCTGTTCATTACAAATGTGAAGAAGAAAATAATTGGTTCCCAAGCATCGATGATATAAAGTCTAAGATTAATAATAGAACAAAAGCAATTGTTTTAATTAATCCCAACAATCCAACGGGAGCGGTGTATTCTAAAGAAATACTGTTAGAGATTGTAGCATTAGCTCGCGAGCATAATCTGATTATTTTTAGTGACGAGATTTACGATAGACTTTTATATGATGGGGCTAAGCATATCCCAATTGCTAGCCTAGCAGACGATGTTTTAATGATAACTATGGGAGGTTTATCTAAAAATTATCTGATTGCCGGATTCCGTGCTGGGTGGATGGTTCTATCAGGAAAGATACAGCACGCAAGTGATTATGTAGATGGACTGAATGTACTATCATCTATGAGGCTATGCTCTAATGTTCCAAGTCAGCATGCTATCCAAGCAGCTTTAGAAGGGCATCAAAGCACTCATGAGCTAACAACAGGGGGTGGACGCTTGAAACAACAACGCGATTTAGCCTTTAATGAATTGAACGCTATTGATGGAATATCGTGTAAACAGGCTATGGGGGCTTTGTATCTTTTTGTGAAAGTTGATTTGGATAAATTTAATATCAAAGATGATGAAAAAATGATCTTGGATATACTTAAACAGGAAAAAATATTACTGGTACATGGTCGAGCTTTCAGCATAAAAGAAAAGGGATATTTTAGAGTAGTATTTTTACCTCATGTTGAAGAGTTAACTACTGCTTTCAAAAAACTAAAACGTTTCTTTTCTACTTATAAACAATAGGTTAAGTATAGAAAAAACTATCTATGCATTTAATGTATTCCAGAGAAAATTAAGAAATATCTTTTATGCTTTCTAAATGATGATAATTATGATAAATAGTAAAGTACAATAGTTCTCTTACTGTGCATTTACCAAGTAATGGGTGAGGTGCAACATTTGTACTTAACTGCTTTTCTGACCACTTTTGAAGAACTTTTACGAGCTTAATCTTTTCACTTTCATACACATTAAGAAGTGGTTCCTTTTGTTCGGTTGTAATTATCGGAGGAATAAAAGCAGCACTAGCTTGACCGCCTGCTTTCAGCTTTTCGTGGTATTTTTCTACCAGTTCATCGTAAGTACGTTCCGGTCTGTTTCTCGTTCCAAATCTAAACTTCAGAAGAAATTTAGGCAAAGCCATTCCGGTACTCAACGGATTCACACTTTTAATCAGATGATCTAATTGTTGCCCTGAGCTCCATTTACCTTCCGCTTTAGGACGGTCAAAAAGTGAAGCATCCTGTTGACGTATGTAATTTATTACTTTGTCAAAAGCTTCATGGATTTCCAGTTCTATTTGATCTTTATTTTTCAGACTAGTTCTATTTTACAATGTTCATAAGTCTTTCCCAAGAAGCATTTCTAGCTAACACATTTGGGTCATTTTTTTTGGCATTAGGATCATCGCCTCGGCGCATAAATGCATGTCCGGCACCTTCATAAATTTCATATTGGTACGTCTTATTGTATGAATTCATGGCTTTTTCAGACCGTTCTATAGTTGCATTAACTCTACTGTCAGCACCACCATAAAATCCATAAACAGGAACTTTGATAGATGAGTAAGCCTCTGCTTCCTGAGGTCCGGTTCCATAAAAAACCATCGCTGCTTTGATTTCATCATCGGCATTGGTTGCAAAACGGAATGATTGAGAACCACCCCAACAAAAACCAATTACATAAACTTCACCGTTTCCTGCTTCAATTGATTTGGCATACTCTAAAACTGCTTTTAAATCTTGAGTTACATTTTCTGCATCCAAGGCATAGATTGCTGAACGTGCAGCATCCGAAGTTTCAAAGTCGCTGGTTTTTTCGATTCCATCCACAGTGTTTGAAATCAGATCAGGTGCAATAGCAATAAATCCTTTTTCAGCGAGCTGATCTGTAAAACTTCTTGCCCATTCATTTAATCCTCTGTTCTCATGAATAACGATAAATACAGGTGCTTTATCGGATCGTTCGGGATAGGCAACAAAGTTGTGCATCGTTCTTCCGCTAGATTCAATCTCAACCCATTCATGGTGTCGTGGTGAATTTTCAATCTGCTGTATTGCATAATCTTGAGCAATAATAGGCACTGAAATAAAACTTAGAAGTAGGAGAGAGAGTAATTTTTTCATAATTGAGAAAGATTGGTTCAAATTAATATATAAGTAATCCTATTTTTTAGAAACTAATTCATTTGTGTTGCATCAACTCTGGTTGGTGTGTCTTCACCTGATACAATACCAACAGCCGCTTGTGAAATTGCTCGAATGGTGTTTGTTAAATGAGCGATATCAATCGTTTCAAACTCATCCGAAACTTGATGGTAATCGGGATCAACATCAATGGGTGTTGTGCTGATAGTATGAGCCGGAACTCCTAAACGAGCTAGTGTTGCATTATCAGAGCGATAAAATAGATTTTGGTTTGGATAAGGATCCGGGTAAAACTCATAGATCGTCCCCTCTGCACTTTGTTGAAGTAGCTCGCCGAAGCTCGATTTTTCAAATCCGGTTATCCAAGCTGTATTTGGTCCTTCAACGGCAGGTTTGCCTATCATTTCAATATTAAACATTGCCACAATCTCATCAGGGTTCAATTGCTTTGAAAAATATTGCGAACCGTATCCGCCTGACTCTTCTGCAGTAAATGCTACAAAGATCAGTGTTCTTTCTGGGATGCCTTTGCTTTTGAAATATTTGGCAAGTTCCAGAACTGCAGTAGTTCCCGAGGCGTTATCATTGGCTCCGTTGGCAATAGAATCCGCTCCCGCTTCTGATGGTTGACGAATACCGATATGATCGTAATGAGCTGAAAATACTACGTACTCATCTTTTCGATTTCCTTCAATTTTTCCTGCAACATTTGCCATCTCAATTGTACCATACTCTTTGGTAATATATGCGCTAAATGAAGAACTTGGAGCTCTATTTGTTAATACGAATACCTTATTTGCAGCTTGATCTTCAGGAAATACTCTGGTAGGTCTGGAAAAGAAGGGCTGATATCTTCTAAAAATTGCTTCATGACTTGGATCGATAAAAACAAAAGCTTCCTGATTATTATCCCGAATGTCATTAAAACGTTGCTGAAAGTTTTCGCCTTTTGCAATATGAACGGTTTTAATCTTATTTGTTTTTGCCCACTCAATGGTAGAAGTATCAGATAAAGTGAAATAATCATCACTACTTACTTGAGTATCGGAAATTTCGATATCAGCATTCTTAACTGAAATTGAATAAAGCTCAAATTTTTGCAGATAATCGGATTCACCATTCAGATATCCTAATCCGGTTTCTTTGAACTCACTACTTATAAAATCGGCTGCTTTTTTGATTTCAGGAGAAAAAGCCTGGCGACCTTTCATATCATCAGAGCTCAAAGTTTTTAGTATTTGAGCCGTATTTTGTTCACTGAAATCATAAGGTTCTGATTGGCATTGAATAAAAAGTATTCCAAGAATTAGAATAGATAAAGAACGTAACATGGTTATAATTTGGTTAGCGATTGGAATTTTATATTATATGTAAGACCTGAATAGGAAATAGTAAAATTTTGCTATCAAAAATTTCTCTTAATCCAATTTCTTTAAAGCTTCTTCCTTATGCTCTTCTTTGTTTTTAGAGTATCGCATTTGAAGCAATTCCACAAGTAACGCAAAACCCATAGGCAAGTAGATATATGCTTTTGGTACCTCTTTGTGCAAACCTTCCATAAAAATAGTAACCCCAATTGTAATCAAGAATGATAAAGCCAGAATTTTCAGGGCTGGGTTAGCAAGAATAAATTCCCCGATAGGTTTAGCAAAAATGAGAATGACTACAAATGCCAATATAACTGCTGTTATAATTACCCAAACAACATCTGTTAATCCAATGGCTGTAATTACAGAGTCCACAGAAAAAACAACATCTAACAAAACGATCTGAATAATTGCGGACTTAAACGAGTCCTTTACATTAGCTTTTTCATCATGCTCATCTTTTAACTCTACGGTATGATGGATTTCCTTAACGGCTTTATACAATAGAAATAAACCACCGGCTACAAGTACTATATCGCGAATGGAAAGCCCCATGAATATAGGATTGGTTAACTCCGTTAGTTGAAGTAACAGAAACAGCAATCCAATTCTGGCAACCATGGCCAAAGCAAGGCCAATAATACGAGCGCGTTGTTGATGTTTCTTTTCTAATCTACTTACAAGAATAGTAATAACCAGAATGTTATCAACTCCAAGGACGAGTTCCAGTCCAATTATCAATGCAAAAATACCTATTAAATCAACCATGCTTTTTTATTTTAAAATGATAATAGATAAGTAGATAAACAAGATTGATTATCTACTGTAGTTTGTTGGATATCAACACCCCATATAGTAATTTGAGCTAATAAAAACTGATTTATTTACAATGAAAAGTATCGTACTTCTAAAACTGATTCTCCTTTCTCCTTTATTTTTAATTGCTCAGGAAGTAGAATACCCTAAGAGTTTTTTAGAGAAAATGCCATTGTATGATGTGGCTTTAGGTGATTTTAAATATCAAATATCATCGAATAATGAAATTGCTCAGACCTATTTTAGCCAAGGTTTCCAAATGATGTACGCATTTACCAAAGTAGATGCTGCCAGATCATTTCGTGAAGCCCAAAAAGCGGACCCAAATTGTGCAATATGTTATTGGGGAGAAGCATGGGCGTGGAGTTCTTATTTGAATGGTGCAATGAAAACCTCGGAAGCGCCAAGAGCTTATGAAAAGATTCAGGAGGCTATAGGTAAAGCAAAAAAGAACGGCAGCAAAAAAGAGAAAGACATCATTAAAGCTTTTTCTATCAGATATGTAAAAGATTTTGATCCTGATACAAGAGCTATTCAGGATACGTTGTATTCAATAGAGATGGAAAAGCTTACCAGTAAATATCCCGATGATCTGGATATTGCAACACTGTATGCAGAATCTCTTTTTCTATTAGAGCCAAGAAGAGGAACCAGAGATGTAAATGATCCGGATGTAGATAAACTGCATTCTGTATTAGAAGATATTTTGGAAAAAGACATCAAACATCCCGGAGCGTGTCATTTATATATTCATGCAACAGAGTCAACACAAAATCCTGAATGGGCAGAACCATGTGCCGAATTTATAGGAACCTCGATTCCGGGAGCGAGCCATATCAATCACATGCCGTCTCATACATGGAACGAAATCGGTAGATGGGGAGATGCTGTGAAAGCAAATATTATGGCGTGGCACTCTGATATGAAAGCTTCAGTCGGAGAAGGCTTTGCAATTTATCCGTCACACAATCTTCATATGCTGGCATTTGCAGCCAGTATGGACGGTCAAGGCGCTGTAGCTATACAAGCGGGAAAGGATTATGCAAAATTGACCGGAAACAATATGTATCATGTTTTAACATTGGTCAGATTCGGTCGGTTTGATGAGATTGAAAATATTACAGAAAGACCAAGTCATTCTGTTCATGGAGGAATGTGGGACTTTGCACAAGGATATGCGGCTTTGAAGAGCGATGATATTGATAAAGCCGTTCAGCTAAAAGATAAAGTTCTGGCAATAGCTGATAGTTCTTCAGCAAGATTCAGATTTCATTCAGCGGAAAATTTACTTAATACTGTGGGGAATATTTTGGAAGGGGAAATATTCTGGACGGAAGGCAATTTGGATAGTGCAGACGCATCATTTGAAGAAGCTATAAAATATTATGATGCGCTTGCTTATGACGAACCCGAGCCTATTCCATTTTCGCCAAGACATTGGTATGGAGCGCTTTTAATTGAAATGAAGGAATATGAAAAGGCTATAGAAGTTTATAAAAAAGAATTAGAACATCATCCCAACAATGGATGGTCATTGTACGGAATTCAACAAGCTTTGAAAGCACAAGGAAACGCTGATACTCAAATTGATAACCGGTTTTCCGAGAGTTGGAAGAGATCAGATACTTGGATTCGTGGTTCTAAATTTTAAATAAAACTTGTTTTTTAAGCGTTATCGTAACTATACGGCTTGCAAACCGATAGGATGTATAAGTATAAGTTTTGGGATCGATAGTTTTTCGGTTAACATAGTAGAAATCGGTTTTGCACAACGTGTAGAATTCTTAGCTCAATAAGATGCCTTTAGCAAATTCCATACTGAGATATAGTTATTTAGCAATATTATTATTGGTAAGTGGAACTATATTGATGAGTTGCTCCAGAGTAGCACTAGAAGGAGACAGGCAAAACAGATCAATCAGGATTAAAAAAGCACATAAAGGAACCATTAAAATCCAATTTGAGCTTATAAACAATCTTATTGTAGTTCCTGTAAGAATAAATGACTCAGACACGCTAAAATTTGTATTAGATACAGGAGCAGGTCGCACCGTTATAACTGAGTTAGGATCTGAACAAAGTTTTGAGATTGTTTATGAGGGAGATATCATGCTGAATGGTCTCGGGAGTTCAGGCGCTGTACCGGCATTAATTTCGAGAAACAATGAGATTTTTTTAAGGGGTGTTGAAGGAGAAAATCATACCGTAGTATTTATTCTTGAAGGAAGGTTCAATCTATCCAATTACATGGGAACTCAAGTTAATGGGTTATTAGGATATGATATTTTCGAGAATTTTATAGTTGAAATAGATTACGATGAATCAAGAATTTATCTGCATGACCCTGATGCATTTAAGGAAGAATATAATATCAGAAAGGAAGATAAATCCTGGACGTATGTTCCGCTCTATACTCAGGATAATAAGTTATACGTGGATATTAAGATTACCCAGAGTAATAATTCTGAGATCAACGCAAGATTATTAGTAGATTCAGGAGCAAGCCATACGGTATTTTTATATCCGGATACTTCAGAAGATGTAGTTATTCCTCCAAACCACATTGAATCATATTTAGGAACCGGATTGGGCGGAGAGATTTATGGCAAGATCGGAAAAGCCAGAAAAGCAGAACTTCAGGGTATAGAATTATTAGATCCGGTTATATCATATCCTGATATGGAAGCTGTAGAGCAAGCCATTGGGAGAGATTCAAGAAATGGGAGTGTAGGAGCGGATCTTTTAAAGAAATTCGATATTATCTATAATTACGCTGATTCTAGTATGCTCATAAAGCCAAATAGAAATTTTAATGATAAATTCAGGTACAATACTAGTGGTATTGAGATTACAACACCACTATTAAATTTTCCATACTACGTTATATCAGAGATTAGGAAAAACTCCCCTGCCGACAAAGCCGGTTTGAAAAAAGGAGATGTAATTGTAGAAGTTGATTATGAAAGAGTATACCAGTTTACACTGAATGAACTACTTGACCTATTTCATAGTTCAGAAAAAACAGTGAAAGTATATATTCAAAGAGAGTCCAAGTTTCTTGATTTCGATTTAGAACTAACAGACATTCTTAAATTAGACCCCTACTTTTAATATGATATTCATGAATTTCTAAGAAATTCATCTCCTGCTTTAGGAATTAAAGCTTCTACAGTCGAAATTTCTTCAAGCACTTCTTTGAACTCATTCGGGTCAGCATCAATAGGCTTCCACGTTCCGTAATGAATGGGAAGCGCTATTTCAGGATTAACCATTTCCACAGCGTAAGCCGCTTCTTGTGGCCCCATTGTAAAATGATCTCCGATTGGAGCCAGAACAATATGAGGTTCATAAAGCTGACCATATAATACCAGATCAGAAAATATATTTGTGTCTCCCATATGATAGATACAAAGATCATCTTCAAACGAAAGTATTAGTCCTGCAGGATCGCCTGCATATTCTCCATCGAAAGAAGAACTGTGGTTTGCGGATACCATAGTGACAGAGAAATCATCGAAACTCACTGTGCCACCTTTGTTAAAACCAATGGCCTGTTTTTCTTTTAATCCTTTCTTCTTCAACAAACCAATTAATTCTACTATTCCAACAACTTTGCAACCGGTGTTCTTGGCAATTTCCAATGTATCCCCAACGTGATCCTCGTGTCCGTGAGTAAGTAAAATATAATCGGCTTCAGTTACCTTTTTGAGATCATCCGGAGTGGAAGGATTATCCTTAAGAAAGGGATCGACATAAATAATGCTCCCGTTTTGGCTAATAAATTTAAATGCTGAATGGCCTAACCAATAACCTTTTAACTTTGTATCCATGATTGCTAAGTAGTTTGTTTGTATTTACTCTTTACTCTATACAATGGCGGATCTCTCTTTGAAGTTCCATAAACTAACATAATTGTAATATATTAATGGAAAAACAGATTTATGGGGTTTTTAGATAAAATAACGAAAGCGTTTACAGGCGAAGATACACTATCAGAAGAAAATGGCGTATGGAATATTATCTCTACAAACGAAGAGCTTGAGGCAATTTTACTGGCTTCAAATGAACGAACACAAGTTGTTTTTAAACACAGCCCCAGTTGTGGGGTAAGCTATTTTGCACTTCGACATTTGAATGATCCCCAGCTTTTTGAGAATAATGAAATTGATCTACATCTGATTGATGTAATTAATCAAAGGTCGCTATCAATGGATTTCGCGATGCGAGTAGGGGTTCGTCATGAATCTCCACAAATATTTGTAGTAAAAGATGGGGAAGTTAAATGGCATGCTTCTCATAATTCGGTAAATGCGAAGAATGTGCTGGAACATATTTAAAATTCTGTACGGGTAATTAATGGATTACCCGTACAGAATAGAAGAAATGATTCGATAAATATGCTGCTTAATACCCAGCAGCGTGGCCGTCACCCCGTGGGTCAACCCCGCTTGATTTATTGCCATCCTGATCAACATAAATAATATGTCCTCGTGCAATAGACATTGTTCTAAGCTGATGTCCTTTTTCTTCTAGTAAGCGAATAGTATCCGGGCTTAGTCCATAATTCTCATAAAATAAAATATCCGGTAACCACTGGTGATGAATTCGGTTTGCAGCAATAGCTTCCTGGGCATTCATCCCAAAAACAGCCATATTCAAAAAGCTTTGTAGTGTAGCAGTAATAATTCTAGGGCCACCTGCAGCACCTAAAACCATTCTTACTTTTCCATCTTTGGTAACAATAGTTGGTGTCATGCTGCTTAGCATTCTTTTTCCGGGTTCTATGGCATTTGCTTCTCCACCAATTAAACCATAAGCATTTGGTTCGCCGGGTTGAGCAGAAAAATCATCCATCTCGTTATTTAGAAGAAAACCGGCTCCATCAACGGCTACTTTACTACCAAAAGAACCATTTAGCGTAGTTGTGACAGCCACTGCATTCCCATCTTTATCAACCACAGAAAAATGAGTGGTTTCATCAGATTCATAATTATTTGAAAATTCTCCGTGAGAAAGGGAAGAAGAAGAAGTTACTGTATCCATAGAAAAACCAATCATTCTTGCATTATTATAGTTAGGATTTAATAAATCTTGTTTAGGCACGTCATAGAAATCAGGATCACCTAAATAGTAAGATCGATCTGCGAATGCTCTTCGCATTGCTTCAGCCATTAAGTGAACATAGGCTGCTGAATTATGGCCAAGTTCGGCAAGCGAATAATCATCCATCATATCCAAGATCTGAGCAACAGCAATGCTACCGCTACTTGGAGGAGGCATAATTGTAAGTTCATAATCCTGAAATTTTGCTTTTACAGGTGCACGCCATTTACTTCTGTAATTTTTGAGATCGGAGTATGTAATTAATCCATTTTTTTTCTTCATCTCTGTAACTATTGCATCAGCTACAGAGCCTGAATAAAAGCCATCACGACCATATTTTGAGATTTGTTCCAGAACTTCAGCTAAATCTTTTTGAACAAAAAGATCACCTTCCTTAAACAACTCACCATTTTCTTTTGTATAATATTTTTTTGATCCTTCGTATTTGCTGAACGTATCTTTGTAATTATTTAAAGAACCAGCTTGAGAATATGAGAGATAATATCCGTTTTTAGCTAAATCTATAGCCGGTTGCAGAACAAGTTCAAGAGGCATCCTGCCATATCTTTCCAAGGCGGTTACCATTCCATCAACAGTGCCCGGAACACCAACGGCTAATATTCCTTCCCAACTCAATTCCGGTTTAAATTCACCATTTCGTACATACATATTTCTTGAAGCACGACTAGGTGCCGTTTCTCTAAAGTCCAGTGAAGTGGAAGTGCCGTTTTCCAGTTGGATGACCATAAATCCACCACCCCCAAGGTTTCCGGCTCTGGGTAGCGTTACGGCTAAAGCGAATTGAACGGCAACCGCAGCATCAACGGCATTTCCGCCTTGCCTTAAAATCTTGTTACCAACTTCAGAAGCATAAACTTCAGCCGAAACGACCAATCCATATTCATAAGTTTGTGTAGAGCGAGACTGTGAATATCCTGTTTGGATAAAAAGAAAGGCTAAAAAGCCTATTAAAACGTATTTCATATTTGGGTAATTGATTGTTTATTAAAATACAAGATTAAAGTTATTATTCCACAGCTTGTGAACTTCAAGAAATCTAAGCCATTATGTATTTTTTATTCAAAGTTCGATGTTCTGCTGCTCGTCTGTTCGATGTTCTCTACCCTCGCAGGACTAAAGTCCATGCTAGCTTATGTACGAAACAAATTCTGAGAATATTTCACTTTATAATGTACTGGAAATTGAATGTGCCTTGTTGGATGTTCCAAGTTCGATGTTCATTTGTTCAAAATTACTCTGTTAACCTCGTTCCGAACGTCTCGTTCGGAATGCCTTGTTTGAGGCTCTGCCTCAATGGAAGCAGAGCTTCCAAATTAGCATCACGCAGCTCCCAAGGGGACAGGAGAGCTACGTAACGAGGAAAAATATTCATTATTCAACATTCCTTGTTCTTCTGTTCGATGTTCCATGTTGAAAATTGGATGTTCCTTGTTGAATGTTCCTCAGCTTCTTGGGTGAAATTCTTTATGCACTTGATGTAAGAAAGAACGGTCAATATGAGTATAAATTTCCGTTGTTAAAATAGAGGCATGTCCTAGCATTTCTTGTACGGCACGGAGATCGGCTCCGCCTTCCAATAAATGCGTTGCAAAAGAATGACGAAAGATATGAGGGTAAACAGGCTTCTTAATGTCAGCTTTTTTAGCAGCTTTTTGAACGATGTTCCAAATACTCATTCTGGTTAAAGCACCACCACGTTGATTGAGAAAAACCTTGTTTTTTGCTTTAGCTGCATTCTTGGGTTTAAAGAAAAGAGGGCGCACATGTTCAACATAATGCTCAATTGCATCTTGGGCAACTTCACCAACCGGAACCAATCGTTCTTTATTTCCTTTACCAATTACACGAATAAACCCTATCTCAAAAAAGAGGCGATCCATTTCTAAGCCGGTTAATTCGCTAACACGCATTCCGGTTCCGTATAAACATTCCAGAATAGCTTTATCTCTTATCCCCGCCGGTTTTTCTGTATTTGGGGATGAAAGCAAAGCATCTACTTCAACAACATCGAGAACTTCGGGCAATTTCTGAGCTTTTTTGGGAAGCTCAATTAATTCAGCGGGATTAGCTTTTGCAAAACCTTCAACAGTAGCAAACTCATGGAATCCTCTAATACTGGAAATATTTCTGGCTAAAGAACTGGTGGATAAACATTCAGTATCAATGAGAAAATCTAGAAAATCCTCAATATGTGTTAGGGTGACTCCTGAGAGATCGGTGATTTTTTTGTTGAAAACCAGGAAGTCGATATAACGAGAAATATCATTTTTATAGGATACGATGGAATTCTTAGAAAGTCCCTTTTCAAGCTTAATGAATTGTATATATAGATCAACTTCCCGTTTAAACTTTCCCATCAATTTTGATCATTCTGCTCTTTCTGTTGCTCTAAATGGTCTTCAGATTGCTGATTTTGGCTTTCTTCTTTTTTTGAATCTTGATCCTTAGTCTCTTCAGGGTATTCTATACGGCCATGATAAACGCCAACAAGAATATTGATAAAAGTTTCCTTTATTACGCTGAGATCTCTAAATGTAAGCGGACATTTACTTAATTGCCCTTCAGCCACTCGGTCATCTACCATTTTATTTACCAAATTCTCAAGCTTGTTGTAGTTAGGATTCTTCATTGCACGTGATGCTGCTTCAATACCATCAGCTAATAAAAGAATTCCAGTTTCTTTGGTTGATGGAAGAGGTCCTTCGTACCGAAATTGCTCTTCGTTCAGCATCTCTTTTAAATTATCATCCCCTTTAGCTTTTTCATAAAAGTATCTTATCACAGAGGTACCATGATGAGATTCAATAAAACTAATAATTATTTTAGGAAGGCCGTGTTCCAATGCCATTTTAACACCTTCGCTAACATGAGCTTTAATAATCATAGCACTCATTTGAGGCTTAAGGTTGTCATGTTCGTTAGTACCACCACCTTGGTTTTCAACGAAGTAAGAAGGCTTGATCATTTTCCCAATATCGTGATATAAAGCGCCAACCCTACATAACAGTGAATTCCCTTTTATAGCAGAAGCAGCGGCTTCTGAAAGGTTTGCAACTTGCAAACTGTGATGGAAAGTACCGGGAGCTTTATTCATCAATTCTTTAAGCAACGGACGATTCGTATCGCTCATTTCAAGCAATGTGAAATCGGTAGTTATACCGAAAAGCTTTTCAAATAAAAGTATGATTGGATAAGTGAATAGAATAAATAGCGCATTGATCGCAATGAATAAGACTTGGTCAAAATAAGTTTCCCAGCTTCCCAATTTTGTAAGGGAGAAAGCACCAATGACAACAATGTAGGTAACAAAAACAACTCCGGGAGTGGTAAAGAAAAACTGAGAACGGTCTTTGATATCTCGAACAGAGAAAACTCCCATACTACAAGCAGAAATAGTTGCAATTGTGAATTCGAAATCATTTCCATTAACCAGCCCAATTAATGAGGCTAAGGTTACGGAAGCAATAATTCCAACTCGGGAATCAAAAATGATAGTGAGTATTATGGGAGCTATGGCAATCGGAATCACATAAATACTCGAAATATCATATCTAAGTAAAATGGCACTTGCTAAGCTTATGAGCCCCATAGTAAGAAACACCAAAAAGAACAAACCATTATGAGAACTGATTGGTCTTCGGTACAAAAACAAATACATAAAGAAAACCAATGAGATCACTGAAATTGCAATGACACCTCCGGCGAAACGAAGCCATTTCTCGGTATTAGAAGCATTTTGAGAGCGTGTTTCGGATAGACTTTCTAATACATTGGCACTTTGTTGAGTAACAATATCGCCACGCCGTATAATCATTTGCCCTTGTGCAATAGCTCCTTTTGTTTTAGATATTTCATCAATTTCATCATGGATTTTAGCCTGAGTGTCCTGCTCGTTATAAATCAGATTTGGTTGGATAGATTTATTATACAGCTCCATTCCAAGTTGAGCTACGGTCTGTTTAAACTGGCGGTTTAATTGAAACTGAGCAAACTCATTCGCTTCACGGAGATCTCTTACTCTGGATTTAGTGGCAGTACGTTCGGTGCTATTAACCACATCCCTGACTGCAATTTCATTTTGATCGATATTAGCCTTTGGCCTATTCAGAATACCATCATTCATCAGGGTTTCGATAATACTTTCCAGCTGTTGCTTAACTTGTACACCAATAAAAGAATTAATAGGACGGTTATTAGCCAAGGCAGAATAATAGCTATCAAAAAGTAGCTCCCATGAACCACCGGTAAGTTGCATTTCTGTATTTCTGAATTCTTGCTCAAAACGTACACTGTCATCAAATACAGAAGGCAATCGGGCTTGTTTACTTTCCTGCCAGTTGTAATAACTTTGTATTACAGGTTGGATATTTCTGTAAAGAGAATCAATTTTTGTTTGAACACTAATCTCAACATTTGGGTCAATATTGAACACCGGTGAAACTGAATTCCGAATCTGTTCTTCTTCTTGTTGAATTTCATCCGTGGTCTTATTAATAGCGAAGGTATATGGAGCAACAAGATCCTCTGCTCGCCAAGGTTGGCCAATCGTATAATTTAACCCAGAATTAATAGTAGCATTAGGCAATGAGAGAATAGAAATCCCAATAAAGCCTATAAGTATGAGTGCTCGCAGATAGGGGTTTCTTTTTAGGGAATATTTTTCCTGTTCCTTTTTTAGTTTTTCGCCTACCAAAGGAGCCATGTCTGCCTTTTTTTGTCCTAACCCGATTTTATCAAGTAAACTCATAAATAAATATTAGTTTTGCTTACAAGTAAAGTAAGCGTTCGTTAATTTACAGATAATAGTTTCCAGATTTAAAAACTTCTGTGATTTTTATTTGAGAAGTAATCATTATCAAATCTTTTTAAAGTCATTTAAAATATCTCCACTAATTAAATAAGCTTTGAGAAAAACTGTTTTGACATACTGAAAACAGTTAACCGTATCTCATCAAAAATAATTAAACACTACATAGCTATGCAGTGTTTGTTACTATTTTTATCAATATTTACGATACCCGAAGACTGATAGATTAATTAAGAAAAATAAATTTACTAAAATAGTTACTTATGTTAATTTCAAACAAAAAAATATGTTATTTCATTATTCTATCTTTTTTGAGTACCAATTCAAATATGTTTGCACAAAGCCTAAACACTGTGTCACTAAATGTTGAAATTGATGACTCGCAAATTGTAAATGCAGAACTATCCTCACTATTAGATGATGAATACAATACTCATATTGCTTGGATAAAAAGCACAGATACTGCTAAGACAGTTATGTATTCCATTTTTGATGGTAATAATGTTGTAACAAAAGAAATTAAGTCCTATCAAAATGCGGGGGTAGGTGCTCCTCAAATTGTCTTAGATGAAAGTGGAGGTCCGCATATCGTTTACTTTTTAAAGAGAGATGTTGATGGCTCTTCGTACAGGACAGGAAATTATGCGGTTATGTATGCTGGAGATTCAAATAGAGATATGGTCTTCGAGCAATCTCAAGTTTCAACTAATTCTGAAAATCCAGAAGATGATATAGACAATGAATTTAACTCATACGTAAATGGCAGGCCTTCAATAACTGTTGGAGCTAACGGCAGTATAGTGGTAACATATTTATCAGATTCATCTAATGAAACTGATTATGACAACTACTTAATACAAGCCGAATTGTCGGGAAATACTTGGAATAGATCTTCTCTATTTAATACAGATGAATTTGTGCAAGGTATCTATAATGTTACCGAAGGTTTTGCTTCACCACAAGTAGATGGTGATTCACGATATGTTGCAACTATAGATCTTAGTGATTACCGACCTCAGTTTTTCATTGAAAAAAATGGTGAGTGGTCAAAAACGGTGTTAGAAGAGTTTTCTGGAACATTTAATAATAGAAATATTCATCTATATACAGATAACGAAAATAAGACTCATATGATGTGGTTTCATGATGGAACTGACGCAGATAGTTTTGCCCATACAATTTTAGACGGTAATAGTTATTCTACTCCTGAACTAACGGCGGTTAAAAATAATCCTGGTGGTAATTTATTTGGTTACGCAATAGACAAAACTTTAGGAGATACATATTATTTCTATGGAAAATCATTTAGCGATGATGGCTATTTAATATCATTTGATGAAAACGGGTTAGCTATTGAAACAGAACTAAGAAATGTGGGCGAAGTTTTTGGCAAAAGAACTATGCATGTTAATAATGGATATATTTCGTTGGTAACAGCAAGTGAAGATGATCAAAAAATTTACATAACTAATGGAGTACTTGGGCAGCCGGTAAGTGTTGAAGATGATAAAGTTCAACCTTTCGCTTTTTCACTCAGTCAAAACTACCCAAATCCATTTAACCCTGAATCGACCATCCAATTTAGCATTGCTAAATCTGTAAATGTAAAACTTGAAGTTTTTAACCTTGTAGGTCAAAATGTAGCAACTTTGGTTAACAAAAAACTCAGTGCTGGTTATCATACCGCTCAATTCGATGCAAACGGACTTTCATCTGGAATCTATATCTACAGAATTCAAGCCGAGGGCTTTATTCAAACCAAAAAGATGTTGTTAATTAAATAAGGGACTGAAGTACTAAGAGTAAATATTTGGTGTGTTTGTACAATGATTTTAATTGCTTTAGAAGGTCTGAATAGTGGCCTCCATTAAAACGTCATTCGTACTCCTAAAGAAGCCAATAAAATTTTCTGATTTAATGCCGTTGAATTTGCGCTTATGACGCTTTGTTTGATCCCAAAAATTCTCAATACCAATGATGTGATTTCCTTGATCTGCAAATAATTCTGAATGATTAATACGTCGATGATGAAAATCCGATACGTCTAGCGCATTATCATTATAAGATCTGAAAGTATCGGTGCATATAATACTGTCGGTGTGTGCTTGTTCTTCAATAATAGCAGTATACACGTTACCACCGACTCCACTCACTATTTTCCCTTTGGTCT
>TARA_R110002072_G_scaffold166643_1_pt1 | contig 28918 bp, 30 predicted proteins | sample TARA_R110002072 | Tara Oceans TARA_R110002072 (sample SAMEA4397118) | marine metagenome | biome: Polar Biome; feature: [SRF] surface water layer (ENVO:00010504); material: water (ENVO:00002006), including particulate matter (ENVO:01000060) such as... | depth 5 m
TGCAGCCCGTAGCGCATGCGGTGCAGGTGCAGGGCGCTGCGCAACGCGTCCTCGGCCGCGAGCGCGTCGCCCTGACGCAGCGCCATGAAGCCTTCGCCGGCCCTGGCCGACAGCAGATGCGGCGCGTGCAGGCCGTTCAGGGCCGCCGCATCCTCGGCCACGGCGGCAAAGCGCTGGCGTGCCTGCGGGTTGCCCGCACGGGCCATCACCACCGCGGCCGCGAGTTGCGCATCGAGCCGGGCCTGGGGGGTGGCGTCGCGCAGTTCCAGGGTGTGGGCCGCGACCCGCCGCTGCGCGTCGGCAAGGTCGTTGCGCGTCAACGCCGCCTCGATGGCCTGAATCTGCGGATGCACATCGGGGCGCACCAGGCATTCCGGCCATTCCAGCGGCGGCATCGCGGCCACCTCGGGCACGGTGAGCATGGGCGTGTCGGCGGCCCGCGCGGCGGGCGGATCGGTGGCCTGCGCGGCTGCGAGCAGCGGAACGCCGCCCAGCAGCACGCCCAGCAGCATCACGGCGGCTGGCCGCCGTGATGAACGATGACACCCCGAGAACGTCAGTCTCTGCACCCCCGTCCTCCTGTGGTTCGAACTGTGCGGTGTTTACGCAGTGGCCTCTTGGACCGATGCAGGCGCCCAAGGGTTGCAAACGGCGCGGCCGGGCGGCGCATGACTGCCGGGGTTCGCCGCCCGGCTGGCCGGACCCGGAACCGCGCGGCCCGATCGGCGACCCCTGCCACGCCGCGTTCAGGCGCGCGCGGTCTTGATGCGGTCGTACGCGGCGGTGATGTTGCGGGTCTTTTCTTCGGCAACCGGCCGCATGCTTTCGGGCAGGCCCTTGGCGGCGAGCTTGTCGGGGTGGTTCTCGCTCATCAGCCGTCGGTAGGCCTGCCGCACCTCGCTGTCGCTGGCGTCGGCCTGCACGCCAAGCGTCGCGTAGGCGGCGGCCAGATCATCGCGCGACGGGCCGCGGCCGCCACCGCGCAGCGCCGCCTCCAGGCGCTGCACGTCGGCTTCTGACAGGCCCAGCCCCCGCGCAATCCGCAGCAGCAGGGCGTGCTCTTCGGCGTGGACCTCACCATCGGCGGCCACCGCCGCCAGCTGCATTTGCAGAAACATGTTGAGCAGCGGCGTCTGTCCCCGGCACAGGCCCGCGAAGCGCGCCACCTCGGCATCGAGGTCAAACCCGGCGGCCTTGCCGCGATTGAAGGCCTTGCGGGCGTCCTCGCGACCGTCTTCGCCCAGGCGCAGCCGGGCGAACAGCTGCTCGACCACGCGAATCTCGTCTTGCGACACCACGCCGTCGGCCTTGCACACCGCGCCCATCACCGAAAAGGTGCTGTCAATAAAGGCCCGCCGCACCTGCCCAACCTGCGTCTTGCCCAGCGCGGCCATGATGGGCCGGGCCAGAAAATAGCCCAGCACCGCGCCCAGCACGAGCCCGAGGATCCCGCCCCGCAGTAACAGCCCAATCAGGCCGCCGACAATCAGTCCAATCATCATGGGTCGATGGTACGCAATCGGCGTGGATCACCGCTGAATTGCGGTGGGGGAATGGGCGCCGGTCAGGGCGTGGCGTGAGGGAGACGCTGTCAGGGTCGCGGGGTCAACATCTCCGCAGCCTCATTCCGCCAGTACAGGGTCGCCACCGCATTGCAGGTCCGTCAGATTCACATCCGTTTCCCCTAGGTGCAGCCCCAGCAGGTCCTTCAGAATGGTGTTGATGAGGCCACTTGCGACCGAATCCAACAGATCGAAAATGGGCCCGAGTAGGCTGTTCAGCAGGGCGGTCGTCGAATTGGACGCCGTACTGCCCGTGACGGCCTCGGCAGCGAGCTTGGTCACGCATGCTGCGTTGGTCCCGTTAGTGTCCCATCCGCCCAAGCATGGATCGAAGGGGCAATTGCCGAACAAGCAGCCCACAAGATTACCTAAAAAGTCCAAAACACCGCCCAAAAGCCCGCCGACCAGGCCGAGGACGCCGCCTAGCAGGCTCGTAAGTCCGTTGACGACGCCGGTCAGCGCGGCGCCGATGGCGCCACCCAAACCCTGAAGCGCTGTCTTGTCGGTCGAGCTGAGATTGTTGTAATTGGTTTGTGCCGTTTGGGTGAGGGCTTCTACCTGCTTGAGTCCGGCTTGATATTTGTTTTGTCTGCAGGTCCTTCCACTGGATGTGTCACCACCGCATGCGTTTCCGCCCACGTCGTTCCAGATCTTCGCCGCAGCCGTGTTGGCATCGGCTGCCGTGATGGCCGGCGTTGTTCCGCCGCCGAAAAGAAAATCGGCCAATGCAGATGTCAAGTTGTTCAGGGCCGTGCCCAGGTCGAGGGCACTGCCGACCGTCCCGGCCTTCTCCTTGGCCAGATAAATATCGGCCGGCGGAGTGGTTGCCAGACCCGTTTTCAGGCTCCCCGTTTTACCCAGCAACGTGGCGCCTAACAGCCCCACACGCAGAACTTCAGTATCAAGAACCGTATCCTTGCAGCTACCTTGGACGGAGAACGGGTCTGCGCCGCCCGGATAAGGCCCGATGCAAAGGTTCAGAAGGTCGGCATCCACTTGGATCGCGGCGCAGTGTTGCCCCGCTGGGCAGTCATCACCCGGCGGGTTGCCCGGTTGAGCGTAGTTCTCCGCGCGCATTTCGGTGGTGCATAAGTCGTCGACAGTCCCCTTGCTTGCCACAACATCCAGCGTGAGCGGCAGGTTGAGGCGAACGTCCACCAGCGGTTTAAGGGCGCCTAACAGCGCTCCGAGTCCGGGAATATTGTTGGTATCAAGACCAACGTAAACCCGCACTTGTGCGGTATAGGCCGTCGTGCCAACGCCGCCGATGCCGATGGAAGGCGGTTCAACAACACCGACCTTGGCCGTCACGCCGAGCAGATTCGGAACCGCCACGCTGACTGCTCGCCCGGCGGATGCGATTCCAATGGCTGTGCTGATAATGCTCAGCGCATCGACACTTGCATTCAAGGCCGCATCGCCGGTCGCGGTGGTGATCGGCGCAAACAGGCCGCGGGTGTTTTCTGATTGGCCCAGCTGAATGTCGGGAAGTGCAGTAATCCCCAATTTCGCTTCAATTTCGCCAAGCAGGGTCACGTTGACCGCGAGCAGTCCATCCTGTCCAGCCGCCTGCACAGTTGCGTCCAGTATCTGGCCAACGGAGACTTGTTCGACCGCGAGCAGAGCATTGAGACCGCCCACAGTAATATTCCCACTGACGGGAATTCCCAGCGCGTCGAGCAGCCCTTTGGGCGTGATTGTGACGCTGACCAAACCCTCGTAACTTCCAACGGTTGTATCGTTCAGGTCGAGGCCAATGCCCTTGAGCAGGGCGCCCAAAGTTGAGTCGCCCGAGACACGTAGCAAACGGGAGCCCACCGAGAAACTCGCCACCGGATCACTGTTGCGGGCGACACTCTGGGCGCTGAGCCGGCGCTGGTCCTCGCTGGCGACCACGGGCGCCAGCAGGGCCGGCGGGCGCCCGGAAACGATGACCCGAATCGCGTTGGTGCTGGCGTCGCAGCCCTCCACGAATGCGGGCGATTCATTCCGCCGCCACTCGCCCGTCTGAATGACCGGGGCGTCATGCCGAAAATCGACAAGGTTTTGTTCAACATTCTGGCGGGCGGCCTCGGCGGCGGCAGCGCAGCCCAGCTCGGTGAGCTTTGCCGCGCCCGCAAGGGCCGCCAGATCGGCGGTCTTTTGGTATTCGCGTCGATATTGGTACAGCAGACCCAGGTCGATGAGCGAGGCCATGACGATGAGGGCGCTGATGCCCAGGGCCGCAAACAGCAGCACGGCGCCGCGTTGACGGCCCGGGCCGGGGCGGCCTGGCGGTCGGTTGATCATGTGATTCATCGCGCCACCACGGCTTTGGCGACCAATCGGTCAGGAATGAACGACAACATGCCCAGGCCCGGCACGCCGATGTTGGGCAGCAGCCGCACATCGTTGCCGTAGGGGTACTCGATTCGCAAGGTCACGCAGGGGCTGCCGCATTCAGTGCTGGTGTCGTTGACGGTGATGACCAGATCCTGGCGGGCGATCAGCCATTGGCGACGGCCCTCGAAGCCGCTGACGCCGGGCACGATGGGCGTTGATGCCAGCGATGCCTGCACCAGACTGCGGACCTGGGGCAGCGAACCCACAGCCGACTGCCCTTCGGGGAGCAGGGCAATGGCGTTGGCGCCGTCATGCGCGGCGCGCGACACCGCCAACTGGGTGTAGAACAGGGCACCAAAACTCAACAGGCCCCACGCCAGCACCATGAAGATGGGCAGGCACAAGGCGAACTCCACCGCCGCGGCACCTGATTGAGCCTGTCGGGGTGGACGCGTCATGAGCCGATCAACCTGCCGTCAAGCAGCAGGCTGGCTTCGCCGCTGAGGGTGGTTGGAACGGGCAAGCCGAACGCGCTGGGCAGAATGGGCCGCGTGGCATAAGGGTAGGTCACGCTCACGAAGATCTTGCAGGCGTCGGCGAGCTCGCGGCCACAGGTGGTGGTCTCAACCGAGCAGTCGCTGTTCGCCGCGCAGATTCGGGTTTCGACCACGACCTGAAGCGGTGCTGCAAAGCGGCTGATCCAGCTGGCCTGCTGAAGCGCCGTGGCGCGCGCCGCATCGCGACGCAGCGTGAGTTGGGTAATGCCCGGCGTGCTGCCTTCGATGCGAAACGTCACGGCACTGCGGGCGCCCTCTTCGGCGGCGTGCTGCAAGCCCATGCGGGCGGTGAAGATCAGCGCAAAGGTCAAGGTGCCGTAAAACAGCACGAACAGAGCCGGAAACACCAGGCCGAACTCAAGCGCCGTTGCACCGCGCTGGCGTAGCGGCGATGAAAGTGTCGGGGCGCTTCGGCGTGCAGGCATGGCGTGGGACTCCGGAAGTTGGCGACGATCATGCGCCGAACGCAGCGCAGCGTAGGCTTCGGCACGATGAGTGGTCGGTGCCCGAGGACCAAAGGCACCGCGCAGGCTGGCTTACACTCCGCGCCGCACCCTTGCCGGCCATCACCATGGGCACCCCGAAACACTTGCACGCTGGCGCCATCGACCGCGCGAGGCCACGTTGAACCCCGATGTCGTGATCATTGGCGGCGGCGCGGCGGGCCTGATGTGCGCTATCGAAGCCGGACGTCGCGGGCGCCGCGTGCTGGTGATCGAGCATGCAAACCGCGTGGGCAAGAAAATTCTCATGTCGGGGGGCGGCCGTTGCAATTTCACCAATTACGACGTGCGTCCGGCGCATTATCTGTCGGCCAATCCGCATTTCGCCAAGTCGGCCCTGGCGCGCTTCACGCCCTGGGACTTCATTGCGCGGGTGGAGCAGCATGGCATCGCCTATCACGAGAAGGGTGAGGGCCAACTGTTCTGCGATGGGTCATCCAGGCAGATCGTGCAGATGCTGCTGGACGACTGTCACGCTGCGGGCGTGACCATTCGCACCGACACGCGGGTGGACGAGGTGCGGCACGACGCGCTGGGTTTCGAGCTGCGGGTGGGCATCGAGGCGATTCGACCGCAGTCGCTGGTGGTCGCCAGCGGCGGGCTGTCGATTCCCAAGATGGGCGCCACCGGCATGGGCTACGCGCTGGCCGAGCAGTTCGGGCACCGGGTGTTGCCCACCCGTGCGGGTCTGGTGCCGCTGACCTTGAGCGGCCGGCCGCTGGACGAGATCGACGGGCTGGCCGGCATTGCCTTGCCCGCCGCGGCAGAAGTGGACGGCCAGCGTTTCAGCTCGGCGGTGCTGTTCACCCATCGGGGCCTCAGCGGCCCGGCGATTCTGCAGATTTCGTCGTACTGGAATGCCGGTGAGCGGCTGTGGCTGGACCTGCTGCCCGGCGACGATGCCGGCGCGCGCCTGCGGGCGGCCAAGGCCGAAGCGCCGGGCGCGCGGCTGGGCAGCTGGCTGGCCGAGGCCCTGCCGAAACGGCTGGCACAAAGCCTGTGCGACCGGCAGGGCTGGGCCGGCACGCTGCAAAGCCTGTCGGAGCCGCAGTTGCGCGGCATTGGCAACATGCTCAACCGCTACCCGGTGATCGTCAGCGGCACCGAGGGGTATCGCACGGCCGAGGTCACGCTGGGCGGGGTCGACACCACTGAACTGTCATCGCAGACCATGGCCTCACGGCACCTGCCCAATCTGTATTTCATTGGCGAGGTGGTTGATGTCACCGGCCATCTGGGGGGCTACAACTTCCAATGGGCATGGGCCTCCGGCGTGGCCGCAGGGCGCGTCTGCTGAGGCGGAGCTGCCACCCGGCAAACTGTGACAAAGGTCGCGGCGCCCGGGTGCGGGGTTCAGCCATGGGTCACGCGCCGCACCGCACGGTGGACGCCTCTCAATCAGGAGTCATGGCAATGAAAAAACTCATCTTGGCAACGACGCTGGCCGCCAGCATGGCCGCGGGTCAGGTAATGGCCGGTGACACCGAAGCCGCCATCGGCGGCGGCCTGGGTGGTGCGGTGGGCGCGGTCATCGGCAACGAGGTGGGCGGCACCAACGGCGCCATCATCGGCGCCGGCATTGGCGGTGCCACCGGGGCGGTGATCGGCAATCGCAGCGACGATCGGGATGATCGCTACCGCTATGTCGATGACGACCATCGCCGTCGGGACCATCGCCATTACGACAGCCGTTACGACCATCGCTATGACGCGCGCGGTCGCGGCAATTACAACGGTTCGTTCTGCCCGCCGGGTCAGGCCAAGAAGGGCCGCTGCTGAGCGCCTTTCAGCCGGGGTTGATCAACCACCGCCCACCGCGTGCACGATTTCAACCTGATCCCCCGGCGCGAGGGCCTGCGCCGGCCAGGTCGAGCGCGGGACCACGGCGCCATTGACCGACACGGCAATGCGCCGGCCGGCCAGCGCAAGCTCGTCGATCAGGGCCGCCACGGTGGGCGGTGTTCCGGGATGGGGCTGGCCGTTGACGGTCATGTGTGGAGGCTTGCGGCGGGTGCAGGGCTGAATGGGGCGCGATGGCGCCGTGATTGGGGCGCTGAGCGAACGGATTCAATGGTAGAGCAGTCGCTTCCCGGGCGCGCGCTGTGAGGTCGCGCAGGTGCGTGTGCGATCGGGCCCGGATGTTGTGATCCACATCGCCGGCCGATGAGGCAGCATGTGCCTCCTCTTCGTGACGTGCGCGGCGCACGGCAGGCCCGACATGACCTTCAATCCAAGCCCTGAAAAGACCCCGGGATTCATCCCCGAGGTGATTGAAGGCGGCATCGACGACCTGCTTCGGCAGTTCGAGACGCTGGTGTGGAGCACAGATCCCGAGGATGTTCCCCTGATGGTCAAGCTCGCCGCACGGCTGGACAAAAGGGGAACGTTGCGGCTCGTGCCGCGCGCCGATCCACCGGAACACGCCGACCTGCAAGGGCCGCCAAAGTCATAACGAATCGCGCACGTCGAAAAACGCCAATGCCCTGCTGTAACGGGGGGTGTGGAGGGTGTAACATTCGGCCCGCGAGCGCAGGCATGGGTCCTACGGGTAGCGTGTCGCGTTCTGGGGCCGCGCACCAGACGAGCGCGAGGGGCTGCAATCATTCCTCACGCGCAAGGTGCTAATCGCAAAGGGATTTTTCTGGAAGGCGGGTGTAGCTCAATGGTAGAGCTGTTGCTTCCCAAGCAACTGACGAGGGTTCGATTCCCTTCACCCGCTCCATCATTGACGCTCGCCGCAATCGTCGAGACGGTACCCTCCGATTGATGAGTGTTCATTCCAAGCTGGGCAAGTGGGTTGGCGCTGTACTGGTGCTGGCAAGTTTTGCCGCTGCCGGTCAGCATCGCGTGTTCCCGGAGCGCGACTGGCGAAACTGGGTGGACAGCTTCATGACCGAGGTTGACCGCGAGGCCAGGGTGGCGCTGGAGCAGCCGCGCGGTTCGATTGCCGGTGAGCGCACGGCCATGGCGATTGCGCGCAAGGTCTGGTCTGAACATCTGGGGCGCGACGTTGCCGAGGCGGCCCGCCCGTACCGGGCCTTCTTGCGCCACAACCTGTGGATCGTGACCGGCACCGATGGCATCGAGCGGCCGGGCGATGGCCCGGTGCTGGTCTTGACCCGCGACGCCGGCGCCGTGGTGCTGATCCGGCCGCCGCGGGTCGAGGATCAGGCGGCGACCCTCGAGCCGCGCGCCGCGGAGGAATGAGTCGCGGCCAGTTGTGACGCCACGGCGGCGTCCAGCGACGCGCACTCCCGGCCGCGGCGAATCTCGAGAAAGAACGCCTGCGCTTCGGGGTAATGGCGTGACAGCGCGAACACCCACTGTTTGAGCCGCCCGGGGGCGTGGCGTTCGGGCACCTCAGTGCGAATGGCCTGCCAGTAGCGGCTGATCATCGCGGTCAGTTCGGGCCATGCCAGCGGGGTCAGTGCCCGGCCTTCGGCGGCGGCGCGAATCTGCCGGGCCAGATCGGGGCGGGCGATCAGTCCGCGACCCAGCATCAGGTCGGCGACGCCGCTTTCGGCGCGGCAACGGCGCCAGTCGGCAACCGACCAGACCTCGCCGTTGGCATAGACCGGCACCGGCACCACCTCGGCGATGCGCGCAATCCATGACCAGTGGGCCGGCGGGTTGTAGCCGTCGGCGCGGGTGCGGGCGTGGACCACCATCTCGGCCGCACCGCCGCTGGCCAGTGCCCGCGCGCAGTCGAGCGCCCGGTCGGTGCTCGCGTAGCCGAGTCGCATCTTCGCGGTGACCGGAACGTGGGCCGGCACCGCGCGACGCACGGCGCCAACGATGCGGTGCAGCAGCTCGGGGTCGTCCAGCAGAATGGCGCCACCGCGGTTGCGGTTGACGATTTTTGCCGGGCAGCCGAAGTTGAGGTCGATCACCGGCGCGCCCAGCTCGGCGGCCCGGGCGGCGTTTTCGGCCATGCACTGCGGATCACCGCCCAGCAGCTGCACCCTGACCGGCGTGCCGCTGGCGGTCTGGCAGCCGCGTTTCAGCTCTGGCGCGAGGGCTAGAAAAACCTTGGGCGGCATCAGCCGGTCGGTGACGCGCACGAACTCGGTCACGCACCAGTCGATGCCGCCCACGGCGGTGATCATCTGCCGCATGCGGGCATCGACCACGCCCTCCATCGGGGCCAGGGCAATCTTCATGGTGCTGCAGCGGCGGCCGGCAGCGGACGCCCGAGCCGCGCGCGCACGCGGGTCATTCGGCCGCCAGGTCGAACAGAACGGTGGCGATGGTGTCGAGCACCAGCGCCCCGTGCTGGTTGTGCACCCGCCACTGCCAGCGCAGCTTGCCGACCTTGCCGCTGGACGACAGCCCGGTGTCGCGCACGTCGAGGGTGATGGTCAGCGCGTCACCGGGGCGCACCGGGGCGTTCCACTTCAGGTATTCGAGGCCCGGCGAGCCGATGGAGCCTGAGTCCCGCAGTGGCCCCTCGCAGACGGTGCGCATGGTCAGCGCGCAGGTCTGCCAGCCACTGGCGATCAGCCCCTTCCAGCGGCTGTTGGCCGCCCACTGCGGGTCGGTGTGGAACGGCTGCGGGTCCCACAAGCGCGCGAAGTCGATGATCTCGGCTTCGCTGAGCGACACCGGCCCCAGCGTCAGGGTTTGGCCGGGCGTGAAATCGTTGAAGTTCATGGGGGCGGAGTTTAGGGGGCGGGAGGCGTATGGTCGCAGACGCGGGGCCGCCGGCGCGGGGGGTCGAGGGCGCAAGGGCGCGGTTCACAAGGCGCGCGGCGGTCCGCGTCCATCCGTGCCGTGATGGCGCCCTATTTTGGTGCGCGGCCGTCGTCATTCGCGGTATCTTCGACAGCCGTTCATCTTCGCTGCGCTACTGTTTTGGGGTCCGCAAGTGGGCGGCGATCGATAACAAAACTCAGGAGATTTTCATGAAACACTATCAATCGGGACTCTGTGCGCTGGTGCTGTCTGCGGCCGCATTCCATGCAGGCGCGCAGCAGACTTCAGTGGGGCATATCGACGGTTACGTCGTAATCGATTCCGAAATCGAGACCAGGGGCGGCGATCTTGAAGGGGACGGCTTCGGCACCAAGGGGCGCTTCCTCATCGCGGATCAGTGGTTTCTGACCGCGGAGTATCAGACGGTTGATTACGACTTCGTTGGCGACCTTGATCAATTGCGGTTCGGAGCCGGGCTGACGGCGCCGCTGCGTCAGAACGTCAATATGGTGGGCAGGCTCGAGTACATCAACGTGGACAGTGATGGCGGAACCGATGACGATGGCTTCGGCGTTCACGGGGGCCTGGAATTTGGGCTCGCGCCGCAGTTCACCGCCCACGGCAGCATTGGCTTCGTGCAACTGGATGATCTTGACGGCCCCGAATTTCTCGTGGGGCTCCGGTATCAGGCCACGCCGCAGATCAGCATTTTCGGCGACTACCGCATGACCCAACTGAGTGACCGCGGGTTCGATCAAGACATCAATGACCTGCGCCTTGGCGCCGGTTACCACTTCTGATTTGAGCCTGACCGGTTGAACCAAAGCCCCGCCCTGGCGGGGCTTTTTTGTGTCTCAGGCGCGTCGAGGGCCCCTAAGCGGCAGGTGACGCTGCGCGGCTTGGCAGCCTTGAGCGACGTGGTGGGCCGCGTATTGATTCGAGCCCCTGGCCGGTGTTCTGGCGGACGCGGCTGTCTTGTCCAGTTCCGAGCGCAGCGGGTCGCGTGCGCAAAGACGTGCGTGCTTCGCCGCGGCGTAAGTCCGGCGACGCGGGTCAGTCCCTGTTCGGCGATCTGGGGTTCGATGTGCGTCGCCTCGAAGACCGCGCGGCGCGCATGCGCCCCAGCATTGAACGGCGCTGCACATGCCTTCTGGCCCGATGACATCAGCCTGCTGGATGCCACGCACTTTCGACACGCCCACATTCACAGTCCGCGACCGCGAACCGAGTTGTCTCTGCTGGCCCTGGCGGTGCAACGCGGCGGGCGGTTGGTGCGTTTTGATCAGCGCATCCCCCTCAGTGCCGTGCCCCTTGCGGGCCAGGAGCATCGGGTGCTGCTTGAGTCGTTCGATTCATGAATACATCTACGAACGTCGCATTCGATGCGACCTTTCGGACCCAGGCCCTGAAGCCTGGAGGACGTGATGGCAGCCAAGAGGGGTCGAGCGGCACTGCGTGTTGGCGGCAGTGGACCGGGAACGGTTGGAGCATCTTGCCGGTTCGCGCGCCGCAACCGTCGCCGCCGCCGACACCGTGACGCGCCGCTGATTTGCTCCGCGAGCGTGGGCCGGTAGCCGGCGTTGGGCTCCATCGCCCGCCGGCAGCCTGCGTCAGCGCAACGAGCGACACCACGTCCGGGCGCTTGCGTCCGCGCGACGCATGTCGCCTAATGAACCTGAACGGCAGCCGAACAAGAAGGGAGGGGTGTGTGCTGAAGGGGCGATTCAAGCCGGCGCATGGGGCGATGGCGCGCGACGGTATTCGGGGGGCTCTCGGCCTGAGGCCTGAGGCAATCGCGCCCCGCCGGATCGACGGCCGGCGCACGCCCGGCGCGGCCTGAGCCGGCCCTTCGCGAAAATGGACATCACCCTTTCTTTCGGCGGCATCGCGGCCCTGTTCACCGCCATGGCCGTGTTGGCGACGGTGCCCAGCACCAGTGTGCTGATCGTCACCACGCGCGCCGCGACCCAGGGGTTCATGCACGGCGCGTGGGTCAGCGCCGGCGTGGTGCTGGGCGATCTGTTCTTCATCGTGTTGGCGATTGCCGGGCTGGCGATGCTGATCGAGTGGCTGGGCCCGTTCTTCGTCGCCATCAAGATCGCCGGAGCGCTTTACCTGGTGTGGTTGGGCCAGGCGCTGTGGCGGCGCAGTCACGGCATGGTGTCAACCGGTGCCGAGGTCGCACCGGCCTCGGTGTTCGGCAGCTTCTTCAGCGGCCTGGCGCTGACCCTGGGCGACCAGAAGGCGGTGCTTTTTTATCTGGGCTTTCTGCCGGCCTTTGTCAATCTGGGTGCGCTCACGGTGCCCGACACCGCCATCGTCATGGCCGCCGCCGCCGTCGCGGTGGGCGGCGTCAAGCTGGCCTATGCGGCAGTTGCGGCACGCAGCGGTCGGCGCATCAACGGTCATGAAGCGCTGGCGATGGCGCGGTTGGCGGGCATACTCGTGACGGTGATCGGTCTGTTCTCGCTGGGCACGGTGTTGATCGACGCCCTGGCCTGACCGGCCGGCTCAGTCGTCACTTTTGGGCAACAGGCCCAGCAGGTTGGTGCGCGCCACGCGGTCGGCCACGTCGTTGGGCAGCGCGTCGAGGAACGGCTCGAATTCGTGGATGTTCTTGCCCAGGTTGTCGAAGCGCCCCACCAGATCGGTGCCGGCCATGAAGCGGTCGGGATAGGCCTTGACCAGTCCCAGCCAGTCGGAATCGGCCTGGCCGTCGTGGATCAGATAGGGATCGAGCATCGTCCATGACAGGTCGATGTACAGATTGTCGTAGGTCGCCAGCAGGTCGCTGACGATCTTGAACAGACCTTCGACCCGGCCCTGATAACGGTGAATCTCGGCGCTGGTGCCGGCGTGCGCCCAGATGATCTTGGTGTCGGGATTGCGGCTCAGCGCCTCTTCAAGCTCTTCGCGGTAGATGGGTTTGGCTTCGCGTTTCGAGGTGATGTTGCTGTGCAGGATGACCGGCAGATCATGCTTGGCGGCGAACTCGTAAACGCGCATCAGCGCCGGGTGATTGGCGCGCGGCGTTTCGCCTTTGGTCAGCGCCGTCAGGTCATCGTGGCGGGTGAGAATTTCGCCGATGCCTTTCCACAGCCCGGGATGCATCTCCATCATCATCTCGATGTGGTTGACCGCGTTCATGTCGGTGGGATTGAAGCCGCTGATGAACGGGTGCAGGCGCGCCTGCTGCTCGGCGGGCAGGGCCAGAATGTCCTGCGCCAGCATCGCGTCGGTGGCGCTGTAGTAGTAGACCGGCGCCTCGTCGCCCATGTAATAGCGAGGCTCCTTGGGCGCGGACTCCTCCCACTTTTTGATCACCCCCAGGCCCATGATCGCCACGTCGTGGATGTTGGCCTCGTCCATGGCCCTGAACAGCGCTTTCATGCCGTCGGTTTCCTGCACGAAATTGACGTAATGCAACTGCGCGTCGGTGTAGATGCGGTCGGCGGCGGCCATCGTGGGCAGCAGCAGGGCAAGCGCGGGCAGCGCACTGAGCAACACTTTGTTCACGGACACGTCGTTCACCGTCGTTGTTTTTATCGGCCCTCTGGCGAGGCCATTGCCGCCCAGGGTGGCGCGAAGTTTCGGTGCCCGCCGCTGAGTGCCTGCTGAAATGGCGGATTGAGCGTGCGGGCTCAGCCTGCGAGCAGGGTCTGGAAGGCACTGGCCACGCCCGCCAGTGACTCGCCGGCCACCAGGCCGGCGGCCACGGCAATCAGGTTGCGCAGCGCCCAGTGCGGCGCCAGGCGCTGCACGCCGGCGGCCAGCAGCGCGCCCAGGCAGAGCCCGAAGGCGATCCACGCCGGAATCACGAACGCCAGCCCCAGCGCCGCCGGGCTGGGTGCCCAGCGCGCCCGGTGGGGCGGCGCCCTGAATTGCCAGAAGGCCAGTGCCAGCCCGGCCAGTCCGCCGATCAGCGCGGCCGGCAGGCTCAGCGGCGGCAGGGCGCCCACCCCTGCGGCCATCACCTCGGCCACGGCCTTCCAGGTGGCGACCGCGGGGGCCGGCCACTCGGGCGTCAGCAGCATGGTCATCGGGTCGGGAATCAGCAGGCTGTAGCTGAGACTGCCGACGATCGAGCCCACCAGCACCCCCAGCAGTTGGGCGGCGAACAGCGGGGCGGGACGGGCGCCAAGCAGCGCGCCTGCCTTCAGGTCATTGAGCAGGTCGCCGGTCTGGCCCGCCGCGCCGCCGGTGACGTTGGCGCCCATCAGGTTGGCCGTGGCCGTGCCGGGTGCCATGGCGCCCACGCCCAGCTGGGCGATCTTGCCCAGCGCCCCGATGGGCGGAATGCCGGTTTCTCCGACCACGCGGGCGGCAACGATCGCCAGTCCCGCCGCCATGACCACGGCGGCCAGCGCGACGATCACTGCAATGTCGAACAGCGCCACCTGCAGACTCACGGTGAGGCAGACGGCCGCGACGCTGCCGGGCACGAACCAGCGCCACGGCAGGGGCAGCCCGGCACGCGGCGCCGCGTTGTCACTGGCTGCGGTGCGGCGACGCCCCAGCCACAGGCTTGCCAGCGCGCCGGTGGTCATCAGCGTCACGCCGGGCCAGATCAGCCAGCCCACCAGTTCGTTGAACCACAGGCCATCGGCCGGGCCGGGGGTGACCAGCCCATTGGCCAGCAACCATGGCGCCAGCCCCAGCCAGGCGACCAGCGCGCCGAGCAACAGCGACAGGCCCGCACGCGGGCCGATGATGGCGCCGAAGCCGATCATCAGCAGCGAGCCATCCAGCCCGATGCCGAGCTGCTTGAAGCCCACGCTGGGCAGGGCGCCGCCGCCCAGTGACAGGCTCCCCGGCAGACTGGCGCGCAAGGGCGTGCCCACGGCATCCGACACCAGTTTCACCGTCGCCGAAACCGCGGCCGCCAGCCCCAGCCAGCGCAGACGGCTGTGCGCTTCGCGGCCGTCGCCGTGGATGCTCGACAGCGCTTCGGCCGCGGCCGTGCCCTCCGGGAAGGGCAGGTGTCCGCCGGCAATGAAGCGCGCGTGCAGCAGCGCGGCAATCGCCACGCCGAGCACGCTCACCGAAAACACCCAGAGCATCAGCTGCACGCCTTGCGGCGCCGGCCCGCCCAGCAGGGTCAGGGCGGGAATGGGCGCCACCAGCCCACCCGAAATAATCGAGGCCGACGATGAGGCGGTGGTCTGGTTGATGAGGTTTTCCGGCAGACCCCAGTGGCGCGCGCCGGCCAGATTCTGCATCAGCCGCCAGAAGGCGATGCCCAGCAGCGCGCTGGCGATCGACATGTTGAATGACCAGCCAATCTTCAGGCCGCTGTAGATGTTGCAGGGTGTGAGCAGCGCCCCGAGCGCTGCGCCGGTGAGCAGGGCGCGCGCCGTGAGCGCGGGCTGGACGGCGGCGGCAGGCGTGGCCTTCATGGCCTGAGTCTAGCCCGCATGCTTTGCCGGGCGCCTGCACGCGCTGGGCCGACCCCGGCGGTGGCGCAGGGTTCATCGACCCGCGCAGTGGGGTCGTGGGCGCCCGCGCGTTTCAAAGGGGCGCTTGCTGCGGACCGTCATTCGGGTTAGCGTGTTTCAGTATTTTCTGAAACAACAGACATGACCGAACTCACACAGCGTTTCGTGTTGCACTTTGGCGAGATGGGCTCGCGCTGGGGCATCAACCGTACGGTGGGTCAGATGTATGCCTATCTGGTGGCCAGCCCGTCGCCCCGCTGCGCGGAGGAAATCGCCGCCGCCTTGCAGGTGTCACGCTCCAACGTCAGCATGGGCCTGAAGGAGTTGGACAGCTGGCAATTGCTCAAGCGCAATCATGTGCCCGGTGACCGGCGTGAGTTCTTCACCGCCCACGGCGATGCCTGGGACATCTTCAAGCGGCTGGCCGAACAACGGCTGGCGCGCGAAATCGCCCCGACCCTGAGCATGCTGCGCGAGGCGCTGATGGAACCGGCGGCCGAAGACGACGTGTATCTGCGGCGGCGCATGCGCGACATGCACGACCTGATCGAACGCCTGACGGGCTGGTTTGCCGACGTGCAGCGGCTGGAACGCAGCACCCTCGACCGCCTGCTGACGCTGGGCAGTGGCGTGGTCAAACTGCTGGAGCACACCGGTCGTTTCAGCACGACCCCGACCGCCAAGCCGCGCCTCGAACCGGCGCTGGGTGGCACGCAGATTCTGGAGCGTCACGATGGACATTGAAGCCCTGCTGCTCGCCCGCATCCAGTTCGCGGCCAACATCACGTTTCACATTCTGTTTCCGAGCATCACCATTGCGCTGGGCTGGCTGCTGCTGTTCTTCAAGCTGCGCCACAACGCCACCGGCGATGCCCGCTGGAAGCGGCTCTACGGCTTCTGGGTGAAGGTGTTTGCCCTGTCGTTCGCGATGGGTGTGGTCAGCGGCATCGTCATGAGCTTCCAGTTCGGCACCAACTGGCCGGGCTTCATGGAAAAGGTGGGCAACATTGCCGGGCCGCTGCTGGCCTACGAGGTGCTGACGGCGTTCTTCATGGAGGCCACCTTCCTCGGCATCATGCTCTACGGTCAGGGGCGGGTGTCCAACCGCATCCACACGCTGGCGACCCTGCTGGTGTGCGTGGGCACGTCGTTGTCGGCGTTCTGGATCATCGCGCTCAATTCGTGGATGCACACGCCCGCCGGCTTCGAGATGCGTGAGGGCGTGGCCCACGCCGTGGACTGGTGGGCGATTGTCTTCAACCCGTCCATGCCCTACCGGCTGGTGCACATGATGCTCGCCTCGGGCCTGACCATCTCGTTTCTGGTGGCCGGGCTGTCGGCGTTTCGCCTGCTGCGCGGGTCCACGGCCGATGACGCACGGCTGGGGCTGAAGGTGGGCGTGACGCTGGCGGCGGTGCTGATTCCGGTGCAGATTCTGGTGGGCGACCTGCACGGGCTCAACACCCTCAAGCATCAGCCGGCCAAGATCGCGGCCATGGAGGGGCTGTGGGAAACCACCGAAGGGGCGCCCCTGCTGCTGTTCGCGCTGCCCGACGAAACCACCCGCAGCAACCGTTTCGAGCTGGCCGTGCCCAACATGGCGTCACTGATTCTGACCCACGACCTGAACGGTGAAGTGAAAGGGCTGAACGCCTTCGAGGGCGAGCACCCGCGGGTTGCGCCGATGTTCTGGAGCTTTCGCATCATGGTCGGCATGGGCATGTTGATGCTTGCAGCCAGTTGGCTGTCGGCGGCCCTGCTGTGGCGGCGCGGCACGCTGCCGCCGCTGTTGCTGCGGGGCCTGGTGGCCATGAGTCTGTGCGGCTGGGTGGCCATTGTCGCCGGCTGGTACACCACCGAAATGGGCCGACAGCCGTGGCTGGTCTATGGCGTGCTGCGCACCGCCGACGCGGCGGCGGCCAACGTCGGGGCCGGGCTGATCTGGACCTCGCTGGCGGTTTATCTGGCCCTGTACGCGGCCCTGACCGTGGCCTACGTGCTGGTGCTGTTTCACATGGCCTACAAGCAGGATGCCAACGGGCCGCAGGCCAGCCCGCTGGCCAACACCCTCAAGGAGCAAGCCGAATGATTCCCACCGACCTGGTTGGCGGCGCCTTCTGGCTGCCGTTGGCGTTCGTGATCATGATGGGCTTGGCCATGCTGCTCTACGTGGTGCTGGACGGCTACGACCTGGGCGTGGGCATGCTGCTGCCGGGCGCCACGTCAGAGGCCGAGCGCGACACCATGATCTCGGCCATCGGCCCGTTCTGGGATGCCAACGAAACCTGGCTGGTGTTGGGCGTTGGCATTCTGCTGGTCGCCTTTCCGCTGGCGCACGGCATCATCCTCACCAACCTGTATCTGCCCGTCACCCTGATGCTGGCCGGGCTGATCTTGCGTGGGGTGGCTTTCGACTTCAGGGTCAAGGCGCGGGTGCGCCACAAGCACCGCTGGGACAAGGCGTTCTTTTGCGGCAGCACGCTGGCGGCATTCTCGCAGGGGCTGATGCTGGGCCAACTGGTCAGCGGCTTTGGTGATGACCTGCTCAGCTGGGTGTTCTCCGCCGGCATCGGCCTCGGCGTGGTGGGCGGTTACTGCCTGCTGGGCGCCGGCTGGCTGATCCTGAAAACCGAGGGTCGCCTGCAGCGCGCCGCCGTGGGCTGGGCGCGCGGCGCTCTGGTGGTCAGCGCCTTCGGCATCGCGGCGGTGTCGGTGGCGACGCCGTTCATGAGCACCGTCATCTTCAAAAAATGGTTCTCGGTTGAAACCTTCTTCGCGCTGATGCCGATTCCGCTGATGAGCGTGGCGGTGGTGGCCCTGCTGTTCCTGTTTCTCACCCGGCTGGGGCAGGACATGGACGGCAGTCACCTGCGCGGCATCGACCGCTGGGTCTGGGCCCCGTTCGCCGGTTCCGTCGTTCTGTTCGTGCTGGCCTTCATGGGGCTGGCCTACAGCCTGTTTCCGTATCTGGTGCTCGACCACGTGACCATCTGGGAAGCGGCCAGCGCGCCCGAATCGCTGGCGGTGATTTTCGGTGGCGCGATCATCGTGGTGCCCACCATCCTCTGCTACACGGTGTTTTTGTACCGGGTGTTTGGCGGCAAGGCCCAGCCCCTGCGCTACGAGCAGGAAGACTAAGGCCAGATCAGGCGACGTCGGGCCGCGGGTCGGTGTGGCGCCGCATCGGCAACTCGGCCGTGGAACGGCCGCCGGGCAGGGCCTGCCGCAGGCCTTCCCACCAGAGGCGCACGGCCGCCCGGTTGACGGCCAGTTGCTGCTGGCGCCGCCGGTCGCCACTGGGCGTCAGTTCCAGCTTCGGCCCATCGTCGTCATTCTCGTCATCGACCCAGCGCAGCGCGCCGCAGCGCACCAGCGCGCGTACGCCCAGATCGAGATCGGTCGCGCGTAGGTGGGTCGCTGGCCATTGCGCTTCAAGGTCTGCCGGGTCAAGCCGCCCGCCCGCCCTGATACGAAAGTGGCTGAAGAGGCCCAGCAGCACCGATTCCACCGTTTTTGGGGTCACTTTCATGTTGGGCTCCTCAGCTGCGTTCGCGACGATTCCGCGCAGCGTAAGGCAGGCCCAAAGGGGGGGCTCTGGTGTGAATGCCCCAAAACGGCGCGCGCGCCGACCAGCGGTCACGCTGGCCCCGCGAGCGGTGCGGCCTCAGTTGATGTGATAGCCGACCAGGCGCTCGACCTCTTCACGCGAACCCATGATGACCGGCACGCGCTGATGCAGTTTTTCGGGCACAAGGTCGAGAATGCGGCTGCGGCCGGTGCTGGCGGCACCGCCGGCCTGCTCGACGATCAGGCTCATCGGATTGGCCTCGTACATCAGACGCAGCTTGCCGCCCTGCTTGTGGGTTTTCGCGTCGATCGGATACATGAACACGCCGCCGCGGGTGATGATGCGGTGCACGTCGGCGACCATCGAGGCCACCCAGCGCATGTTGAAATCGGCCCCGCGTGGGCCGTCCTTGCCGGCCAGGCATTCATCGATGTAGCGCTTGACCGGCGCTTCCCAGTGGCGCGCGTTGGAGGTGTTGATGGAGAACTCGCGCGTGTGCACGGGAATCTTCACGTCGCGCTGGGTGAGCACGAAGCTGCCCTGTTCACGGTCCAGGGTAAACACGTGTACGCCGTACCCCAGCGTCAGCACCAGCAGGGTGGACGGGCCATAGACGGTGTACCCGGCCGCCACCTGAGCGGTGCCCGGTTGCAGGAAGGCCTCATCGGTAGACGGATCAACGCCTTCGGGCGCCCGCAACACCGAAAAGATGGTCCCGACCGAAATGTTCACGTCGATGTTGGACGAGCCGTCCAGTGGGTCGAACAGCAACAGATAGCCGCCCTGCGGGTACTCGCCGGGAATGCAGCTGGGGTGGTCCATTTCTTCAGACGCCATGCCGGCCAGATGCCCGCCCCATTCATTGGCTTGCAACAGAATCTCGTTCGACAGCACATCGAGCTTTTTCTGCGCCTCGCCCTGGATGTTGCCGGTGCCGGCATCGCCCAGTACGCCGCCCAGTGCGCCTTTGCTGACGGCGATGGAGATGCGCTTGCAGGCGCGGGCCACCACTTCGAGCAGCAGTCGCAATTCGGCATTGAGCGTGCCGTGCGCGCGTTGCTCCTCGATCAGGAATTGGGTCAGCGAAACGGGATTGTTGTGGGTCATGTCAGGGTTTTTTCAGCAGGTCGCGGATTTCGGTGAGCAGCTTTTCTTCAGCGCTGGGCGCGGGCGGGGCCGGCGGTGGCGCCGGGGCGGCCTCTTCCTTGGCCTTGAGGCGGTTGTACAGCTTGATGAACATGAAGACGGCGAAGGCGACGATGATGAAGTCGACGATCGTCTGAATCAGCTTGCCGTAGCCGATGGTGACGGCGGGCGCGTCGGCGGTAGCGGCCTTGAGCACGATCACCAGGTCGGCAAAATCAACCCCGCCGACCAGCATGCCGACCACCGGCATGACCACGTCGGCCACCAGCGACGATACGATTTTGCCGAATGCGGCGCCGATCACCACCGCCACCGCAAGGTCGATGACGTTGCCGCGCAGCGCGAACTTCTTGAATTCTGACAGCATGGGAACGACCTCAGGGTCTGAAGGTGAGCGGAGTTTACGGCGCTTCGGCCAAGGCTTGCGACAGGTCGGTGTAGCGGGGTGTGAACCCCAGCACATCGCGCATGCGGGTCACCTGCAGTCGCTTGGCGCCCTCGATGAACGACCACTGCGCGGGGGTGAACACCTTTCGCGCCTCGGCGTACGAGATGGCCGGCGGCCGGGGGATTCCAAAATGATCGGCAATGCGAAAGAAGTAGTCCGTCATGGTCGTGGGATGCCCATCGCCCACGTGGTAGACCTGCCCGGCAACGCCGCGCTCGGCGGCGCGCAGGGCCACCGCCGCAAGGTCTTCGGCGTGGATGCGATTGGACGGCGGCGCCTCGGCAGGATCGATCACCGGCGTACCGGCGCGCAGCCGGGCCAGCGGCCAGCGGCCGGGCCCGTAAATGCCGGGAATGCGCAGCACCACCGCATCCAGGCCCGCCGCACGCAGCGCGGTTTCGGCATCCAGCCGCCGCCGGCCACGGTCGTGCAGGGGCTCAGTGGGCTCGTCCTCGTCAATCCAGCGGCCGCCGCAATCGCCATAGACCCCGGTCGTGGAGCCGTAGACGACGCGGCGCCCGGCCAGCTGCGGCAGATACCGGCGCACGCGCGTGTCGACCACGCCCGCACGCGGTGGCGGCGCGCACCAGAACACGGTGGCAGCGGCTGGCAGCGCGCTGGCGATCTCGGCGTCCAGATCGAGGCGATGCGGCGTCACGCCCGCCTCGCGCAGCTGGATGGCCGCCGCGTCGCGACGGACGATGCCGGTCACGGTGGCGCCCGCGTTCTGCAACTGCCGGGCAATGCGCAGCCCCACATCGCCGCAGCCGACGATCAGGGCCGTGTGTTGAGATAAGGCAAGGGTGTTCATTGTCGTATTGTCGCGCCCCAGCGAACCCTTGCGCTGACCGAGGGGTCGTAGCCCAACCGCATCCCCATTGCTTGCCAACCGGAGCCCCCACCATGACCGACCCCAACGCCTACGTGCCCCCCAAGATCTGGACCTGGGAACAGGGCAACGGCGGGCAGTTTGCCAACATCAACCGCCCCGTCGCCGGCCCCACGCATGACAAGGCCCTGCCGGTGGGCAAGCATCCGCTGCAGCTGTATTCACTGGCCACCCCCAATGGGGTGAAGGTGACGGTGATGCTTGAAGAACTGCTGGCGCTGGGCCGCGAGGGCGCGGAGTACGACGCCTGGTTGATCAAGATCAACGAAGGTGAGCAGTTTTCCAGCGGCTATGTGCAGATCAATCCCAATTCGAAGATTCCGGTGATGGTCGATCACGGCACGTCGCCGTCACCGACGCGGGTGTTCGAATCGGGCGCCATCCTGCTTTATCTTGCCGAGAAATTCGGCGCCTTCTTGCCCAAGGACCCGGCCGGCCGTACCGAGGCGCTGAACTGGCTGTTCTGGCAAATGGGCGCGGCGCCCTATCTGGGCGGCGGATTCGGCCACTTCTACGCCTACGCGCCGAGCAAGATGGAATACCCCATCAACCGCTTCACGATGGAGGTCAAGCGCCAGCTCGACGTGCTCGACCGTCACCTGGCCGAGCACGAATGGCTGGCCGGCAAGGACTACTCGATCGCCGACATGGCGGTGTGGGCGTGGTACGGCGCGCTGGTGCTGGGCAAGCTTTACGACGCCGGAGAATTTCTGCAGGTGCAGACCTACACCCAAGTGTTGCGCTGGGCCCGGCAGATCGCCGACCGGCCCGCAGTGAAGCGCGGCCTCATGGTCAATCGGGCCTGGGGCGAGCCCTCCGGCCAACTGCTGGAACGCCACGACGCCAGCGATTTCGACCTGCGCACCCAGGACAAGCTGCTCGCGTCCACGCCCGCGTCTTCTTAGCGGGCCAGGGGCCGCCGCTCCTGCGTCGCCCCGACTCGGTGCCTGCGGCGCGGGGCTCAGGGCAGCGTGCCGGTGTCGGCCTGCTCGGTCTCGGCCGCCGGCTGCACCACCCACTCCGGCGCTTCGAACTCGCCGATCAGGGTGATCTCACAGGTCTTGGCATGCTTGGCCAGAATGGCGCGCACCGTGGCATCGCGGTCGTCATCCTTGGCGTCGCGGTCGGCCTTGGAGCGCCAGTGGGCAATGGCCAGCAGGGTGTCGTCGCTGCCGATCTTGCGGTGCAGTTCGGTGCCCAGAGCGCCGGGGGTCTGCTGAATGATGCGGCTGGCCTCGATCCAGCCGGCGGCGTACTCGTCGACGGTGTAGGGCGGAATCACGCGGACTTGAAAGATGTATTTCATCTCGTCGGGGCTCCTTGGATGTGGGCACCGCCCCAGCATGCCCGACTTGGCACCAACCGGCAGGCGGCTATGCTGAGGCGCCCGATCATCCGGAGCGCCGTACATGCCGAACCTGACGATACCGACCAACAGCCCGATGACCCGCGTGCCGGCCGACTATTGCCCTGCCGGCAGCGCGCGGCACTACACGCTGGAAGACGGGCCCAATGCCGGCAAGACGATGTTCTATTACGACTTTACAGTCGGTGAGGGCAGGCCTCAGGCCACGGTGCTGCTGGTGCACGGATTCCCTGAGTGCAGTTACACCTACCGGCATGTGCGCGATCGCCTGATCGCCACCGGCGCCCGCTGCCGCATCGTCGCCATGGACCACATCGGCTTCGGTCTGTCGGATCAGGCCAGCTTCGAGATGGTCGACATGCATCACGCCGATCACCTGCGGCAACTGGTGCAGCACCTCGACCTGAAGAACATCACGATGCTGGTCCACGACTGGGGCGGGCCGATCGGCATCGGCGCGTTGATCGATGAACCGGAGCGCCTGGCCAATCTGCTGGTGATGAACAGCACGGTATTCCCCATGCCCAGTGAGGGCTACACCTACGCCAATTATCCGTTTCGCCTTCTGCCGTGGTGCCGCACCGCTGACCTGATCCCCGCTCATTTGTGGGGCGCCGTGGCCGCTTACGTGGTGTCGCACGCGTCGCCTCAGTCGTTCTGGAGGTTCAATGCCGGGGTGATGAACACCATCGCCCGCTATTACAGCGGTGCCCTGACGCGCGACATGGACACGCCGGAGTCGGTGTGGTGCGCGCAGTTCGGCAGCCGCATCAACGCCCTGAGCGCGCAGCGCAACGTGCGCCACACGCGCCACTGGGGTCACGGCTATCGCTACACGGTGCCCGGCATGGGCGAACAGGACACCGGCCCGTTCTACCGGCACCTGCAGGCACGCATCGGAACGGTGTGGCAGCACATCGGCGCCGCCGGCTATTTTGGCGGCTGGGATGCCTGCGGCAAGGACGCCGTGGTGGCCCAATGGCACGCGGCGCTGCCGCAGATGCGGGCCAACACCCATCGCTACCCCGAGGTCGGCCATTTCGTCGAGGAATACAAAGGCGCCGAGATTGCCGACGGGGTGCGCGCCCTGATCGGTTGAATCGCCGGGTGTCGATGCGGGTATTCCCCTTGGCCTAAACTTTGCGCTCATCCGCAGCACAACCAGCACTCGAGGACGGCAATGACCAAGCGCGTGGTGTTCAACCAGAAGGGCGGGGTCGGCAAGACCACCATTGTCTGCAACCTTGCCGCCATTGCCGCCAGTCAGGGCCTGCGAACGCTGGTGATCGACCTCGACACCCAGGGTAACGCCACCCAGTACCTCACCGGCAGTGACCTGATCTCGCCCGACCGGACCATCGCCGACTTCTTTGATTCCACCCTGGGCTTCTCGCTGCAATCCCCGGCCTTCGCCGGCTTTGCCACGCCCACGCCCTTCGACAACCTCGATGTGGTGGCCGCCAGCCCGCGCCTCGAAGAGCTGATCGTCAAGCTCGAAGCCAAGCAGAAAATCTACAAGTTTCGCGACGCCCTGCGGAAGCTGCGCGGCTATGACGCGATTTTCATCGACACGCCGCCGGCCCTCAACTTTTACAGCCGATCGGCGCTGATCGCTGCAGATCGCGTGCTGATTCCGTTCGATTGCGACGAGTTTGCGCGGCAGGCGCTGTACACCCTGCTCGAAAACCTGCACGAGATTCGCGCCGACCACAACGAAGATCTGGCCATCGAGGGCATCGTGGTCAACCAGTTCCAAAGCCGCTCCAAGCTGCCCACGCGGCTGGTCGAAGAACTGCGCGCCGAAGGCCACCCGGTGCTGGAGCAGACGCTGGGCAGCTCGGTGAAGGTCAAGGAGTCGCACGAGGCGCACGTGCCGCTGATCTGGCACGACGGCAATCACCGCATCACCCAGGATTACGTGGCGCTGTTCAACGCGCTTGAGCGCTAGCGCGTCGGGGCATTCATTGGGCTGAACCGCCAAGGGGTCACCGTACGGCCCGTCACCGACATGCCCGCGGGCAGGGCCTCAAGGCCGCCGCCGCGTGGTTTTGGGTCAGGCTGCAGGTGCCCCTGCAGCGGTGGGCATCAGGCTTTGCTTTTCCACGCAGCGAAGAACCTGCCCCGGGTAGCGTTGCCAATCCATCAGACCTTCGCGCGGGCCGCGTCACGGTACTGCACGGTCTGGGCCAGCCCGGAAACCGTTTTCATCAGCCCCTTGGGGACGCCCTGAAGCCCGCGGTTCTCGGTCTCGATCCAGTGCGACATGTTGGCCGTGTCCTGCCCCATGGTTGCGACCAGAGAACGCGTCGCCCGCAGCAAAAGCAGGCACAACTCCAGCTGCTTCCCCGTCAAGGCCACGTTCTTGCGCGAGAACACCTCACGGCGCACGCCGATGATCTCGCCCGGATCCTGATGGGTCAGCCCCAGATTCACCGCAGCACGCCGGGTCGCTTCCTGAAGAATGCGCGGGTCATCGGCGGAGGCGGGGTCAACGCGACGTGGGGCATTGGCACATCCTGGATTGAGCGGCGGCTGCCAGATCGACGGCCGGCGCCACACGCGGATCGTCGCCTGTGCCAGTGCCCGTTCTGAATGCGCGCGTGGCGGCAGGGCAGGCCATCGGAAAGGCGGATGGTGGAGGTCAGCACGTGGCCTGCCGGCCGATGCGCGCGGCAATCAGCCGGGGGACGGCGGTTGAAAGTCGAAGCGCAGGCCGACGAACAGCGAGCGACCCGGCTGCGGGGCCACATCCTTGAGGAACGAGGTGGCCAAGCGCTGCGTCTCGTCCAGCAGGTTGCGGCCTTGCAGATAGACCGTGGCCGAACCGGCCAGGCCAACATGCAGGCGGTAGTGCAGGTCGGCGCTGAGCAGGTCATGGCCCGGCGTGTGGGTTTCCAGCGGCGCCAGACGGTCCTGCGCGAACACCCGGGTGTACCCGAGGCTGCCGCTGAGCCTTTGATAACGCGCGTCGGCGGTCATGCCGAAACGCTTGGGGGTGATGCGCGGCAGGTTCTGGCTGCCGTCGCCCTGCAGCTTGCCGCGTACGGTGTCGGCAAAACCGCGCAGGCTGAGCCGCAGCGGCCCCTGGTCGATGACGCGGAAGCGTGATGACAGCTCGGCGCCGTAGAACTCGGCGTTGCGCTGGGCCATGTCGAGCAGCAGCAGTTCGCCGTCGGGATCGAGGATGCCGGCGTCATTCACACGGTCGGCGACGCGGTCCGAGGTGGGCGCGCCGCTGCCGTCGGCATTGAGGCCCAGGTCCACTTCCCGCAGGAAGATGTAGTCATTGATGCGGTTGTAGAACACCCCGGCGTCCCAGGTCCAGCGGCCCTGATCCAGCGCCAGACTCACATCGAGGTTGTTCGCCGTTTCCGGGTCCAGGTTGTGGTTGCCGCGCTCGAAGGCCCGCGTTGCCAGATGCGGGCCGAAGGCGTAGAGCGCTTCGGCGGCCGGCGCGCGCTGCGCCCGCTGGGCATTGAGTCTCAGGTGCAGGTGCTCGGCCAGCAGCAGGTTGACGCCGGCCGACAGGCTGACCGGGGTGAAGTCCCGGTTGGGGTTGCCGCCGTCCTGCGGCTGGTGGCGAATGCGATCGACACGGGCGCCCAGTTCGAGGCGGTGCGCGCCCACGTCGCGTCCCTCCACCCAGAACAGGCCGACGCCGCGCGTGTCCACCGGCGGAACGAAGGCTTCGTCACCCACCGCTTCGAAGGCGCGGTCGCTCACCTGCAGGCCGACCACCCCGGCCCAGCCAGCGACCGGCAGATGGGCCAGTTCAACCCGCCCCTCGTGCTCCTGCACGTCGAAGGTGGTGCCGATGCCGCCGTCCGGCTCCACCTCCTGATGCCGGTAGTCGTTGAGGCCGATCCGCGTTTCCAGGCGTTCAAAGCCGGGCAACGGATCGTGCAGCATGCCGCGCAGATCGACGCGGGTCTGCTCAAGCTGAATGCGCACGCCCTCGTCGCCGTGTTCGGCCTCCGTCGCCGGCTCAGCCTCGGCTTCAGGGTCATGCGCATGGGCACTGCCGGGGATGCCGTAGTCGGTTTCAAAGCGGCTGATCACCCCACCCAACGACCCGTGACGGCCGACCCAGGTCAATCCGCCGCTGTAGCTTTCGGAGCTCAGTGCGCTGTTCTCCAGCACGTTGCGATGCCCGGCCGCGTCGGGCGCGGGTTTACCGCCGTCCGCAGCGACGCGGGTGGCGTCGCCGGGGATCTCGAAGTCGTTGGCATCGCGCCGCGCATAGTTGCCGCCAAACTGGAGTGGACCCACGCCATAGCGGGCGCGGAATGCGGTGTTGGTTTCATGGCCGTTGTCGCCATACGACCCATCGCCTTTGAGGCGAAAGCCCGGCGTGACGGTGTCGGGCAGGCGGTCGTCGATCACGTTGACCACCCCGGCCGACGCCGCGCCGCCGTAGATGAGGGTGGCGGGGCCCTTGATGATTTCCACCCGATCGGCGTTGAGGGGATCGACGGCCACGGCGTGATCGGGGCTGATCGAGGACGCATCCATGGTGCTGATGCCATTGTCGAGCACCTGCACGCGCGGCCCACCCTGGCCGCGAATGATCGGACGCCCGGCGCCGGGGCCGAAGCTGCCGTTGGCGATGCCGGGGCGATGCTCCAGCACTTCGCCCAGGGTGCCGCGGCGTCGGCTTTCAAGTTCGTCGCCGGTCACGATATCGACCGGATGCACCAGTTCATCGGCGGATTGGCGGAACAGGCCGGTGCGCACGGTGATGGTGGGCAGTCGCGCTGTCTCGTCGGTGGCGGCAGGGGCGCTTGCGGCCACGGGTTCGGTGGTGGGTTCGGCAGGCGTATCGGCCATGACCGCCGGGGGCAGGCATGTCGCAGCCAGCGCCAACAGCGTCAGGCGCGCGGAGGGGAAACGCTTCATCAACACATCCTCAACAGATCAGGCAAACGCGTGCGATGCCCGGAGGCGGGCACCGCTCAGGTACGGGCGAGGCGGCGGCGCTCAGGCCGCGCCCGCAGGCGGACCGCGAATGGCAGGTTCAGGGGAAACGGTCGAGGGTGTTGATCGGGCCGCGACCGGGGTCCGGTCACCGGCCGTGACCCCGCGGCCGGGCAGCGCGACGGCCGCCGGGGGAAGGCTGTCGCCCGATTTGAGCGCGCCCAGGCACAGCGCACAGTCCGCGCCATGGTCAAGCGATGCGCTTGGGTGCTCGGCCGCGTGCACCACGGCCAGCCATTGGCCCAGCAGCAGTACCAGGGCCAGCAACACGGTCGGGGGTGGGCGGATGAGGCGGGGCATGCCGGTGACATTAGCATTGTTATAACGTAACAACAATATCAGTACATCCGCATCAGATCGGCGGCCGCCTGTCGTCGCCGGCACGGCGCGAGTTGATGTTGGCTGCAGATTCGGCACACTGCCGCCCCAACGCGCGTCAGCGCATTTCGGATCGTGTCATGCGGCTCAACAAATTCATCAGTGAAACCGGCATCTGCTCGCGGCGCGGCGCCGATGCCTGGATCGAGGCCGGGCGGGTCGAGGTCAACGGTGCCGTCGCCACCCTGGGCACGCAGGTCGAGGCCGGTGACGACGTGCGGGTCGACGGCAACCCCATCGGCACCGCGAAAAAAGACGTGTGCATTGCCTTTCACAAGCCGGTGGGCATCACCTGTACCACCGAGCGCCACGTGCGCGGCAACATCATCGACTTCATCAACCATCCGCAGCGCATCTTCCCCATCGGGCGGCTCGACAAGGACTCCGAAGGGCTGATCCTGCTGACCAACAACGGCGACATCGTCAATCCCATCCTGCGCAGCGAGAATGGCCACGAGAAGGAATACATCGTCACCGTCGACAAGCCCGTGACCGACGATTTTCTGCGCGGCATGGCCAGCGGCGTGGCGATACTCGACACCGTGACCCAGCCCTGCGACGTGACGCGGGTCGACCGGACCATCTTCCGCATCGTGCTCACCCAGGGGCTGAACCGGCAGATTCGCCGCATGTGCGACACCTTTGGCTATGTCGTTCGCCGGCTGCAACGGGTGCGCATCGTCAACATCCGGCTCGACGGCCTTGCCCGTGGCCAGTGGCGCGACCTGACGGCCGACGAGCTGGCCGGATTGCTGGCCAGCCCGCCCACCCCCGCACCCGCCCAGATTGAGGCCGCGCCGGCGCCGGCGCCGGCGCCGGTGGCCAGCGCGCCGGCCAAGGCCAACCCCTGGCATCAATCCAGCCTGGTGAAACCGCGGTGACACCCGAGGGCGCCGTGCGGTCTTGCGTCGAGATTCGTCTGGCCCGCGCCCGGCCGGGCGCAGCCGCGTTGACACAGAATTGTCGCGGTCGCCGCATACGCTCCTGCGTCTTGAGATCAGCGGGGACGCGGCAACATGGGCAAGGTCAGGGGCAATGTCGGGGGCTGGTCACGGCGTGACTTTCTGAAGCGGGCGGG
>TARA_R110002072_G_scaffold298816_2_pt1 | contig 28871 bp, 29 predicted proteins | sample TARA_R110002072 | Tara Oceans TARA_R110002072 (sample SAMEA4397118) | marine metagenome | biome: Polar Biome; feature: [SRF] surface water layer (ENVO:00010504); material: water (ENVO:00002006), including particulate matter (ENVO:01000060) such as... | depth 5 m
TTTTCCTTGATCATTTAGGCGAATAAAGCCTTCCTGTGGCATTTCTATTTGAATTTGTTGGATTGTACCTAGTGAGCCTTTTTGAATGATGGCTTGAAGCTCACGAACCATAGGGTAAGCACTGTAGTTATAAGTAATGGCAAGGAAACCATGTGTTTTCTGAATCGTGTCTGCTATTTCTTTTGCGTGCTGTGTACTAGAGGTAAGCGCTTTTTCACATATCACTGCATAACCTAACATTAGTGCTTTAATAACGATCTCAGTGTGGCTAGGTGTTGGCGTAAGAATAACAACTGCATCTAACTTCCCTTGCTCATGCTCTAATAACTCATGCCAGCTTCCATAGGTCTGTTGTTTTTCTAAGCCCCAATGTTCTGCTGTTTTTGAATTAATGTCAGATGAACGGCTAAAACAACCGGCAACTAACTTCCAGCGACCATCCATTTGTGAAGCAATTTGATGAGTTTGTCCCACTGCGGACTCAATGGACCCACCAATAAAACCGATTAATAAAGGTTTATGATGCGTCATGAGGTACTCTCAATGGCGTTAGAAAGTTGTTCTATAAGTAATGGCTTCATTACTTTACCTAGTGTGTTTTTGGGAAGTTGTTTGATAAATATATACTTTCTAGGTTGTTGGTAATCAGCAAGGTTCTTTGCGCATAAACGCTGGAGATCACGCTCATTTATAGTGGCATTACTAACGATAACTGCGGTTACTATTTCTCCAAGTGACTCATCTGCTAGTGGAATTGCTGCAACTTCAAAAACATCTGAATGTTTAAGTAAAACATCTTCAATATCTTTTGGATAGACATTGATGCCCCCAGTAATAATAATTTCTTTTTTACGACCACAAAAGTAAAGAAAGCCATCTTCATCTAATTGACCCAAATCACCGGTTAGAAAATAGTCGTCCACAAAAGAAGCCTGGGTTTTCTCGGCTTGTTTGAAATAACCTGAAAACGCCATGGGTGTTTTACAGGCTATCTCGCCAATATTGCCAGAAGCCAGACATTGTCCTGAATTATCTAGTATTCGAACATCAACACCGGCTATAGGTTTTCCGACTGAATCCATTTTGTTGTTTTTTTTGCTGTGATCAAGGTTAGATATTATAGCTGCTTCAGAAGCACCATAACACTCATGAAATTCGCACTTTAATTCATTCAGTAAACTTACTTTAAGTGTTTGAGATAAGCGCTCAGAAGAAGAGACAAGGCAGCGTAAAGAGTTTAAATTGTAGCTGGAATTTGATAGCTCATCATTGATCTTTTTGAGTTGAGAAGAAACGGCAATCGTAAAACTGATTTTGTATTTCTCTATAAGAGTAAACCATTGGTTAGGGCTAAAACCCGCCATGATAACCGCTGTGCCGCCGGTCATTAAGGGCGTTAATACTAAACGTTCAGCTAGGGAATGATATAGCGGTGTGGCTGCTAGAACTACATCTGAGGAGGTAATGTTATAAAGTTTGATTGCGGCTTCTGCTCGCTTGATTTTGCAAGATTGCGATAAAATAATCGGCTTTGGAGTACCTGTAGAGCCAGATGTCATTGTGAATATATATGCCGAATCTCCATCTACACTGAAACTGCCTAATACACTCTCACAGTGAATATTTAGTAAATCATCAAAATAAATGGTCGTTTTAAGGCTTTTTCCAGCAGAAACCCAAAGGCTATTTGGATTTTTAGATCGTGTTTGAGCTTGCAGTTCAGAGACTAAGCTGTGCCAAACAATGTAGTGGCTGACTTCTGATTTATCAAAAGCATGGCTCAGTGCGCTTGCGGTTAAGCTAGTGTTATGCGGCACTATGGTCGCACCAAGGTTTGCTGCGGCTAACATAATGAGACAAAACTCCACTCCGTTCGGAAGCACGACGCCTATATGGTCGCCTCTTGATATGCCTTTTTTGCTTAGAGAGTAGGAGAGGCTGTTAATTTTTTCACCTAACTCTCGGTATGTCAGAACTTTTTCTTGAAAAATAAGCGCGGTTTTTGAAGGGGTTTCCTCAATATGTTTTTTGATTCGCTTAATGATAGGGGACGTCATATTTTAGCTATGTCACAGAAGAGAATTTCAAGAAGTGGTCGCTATCCAAGCGATGCTTGACTCCATTTTCTGATAGGTATACCTCTTTATGGAATGTGTCGTGAGCTACTAATGTATGGGCGCCGATAAATGATTCGTCAGCGATTTTAATGCCATGTCCTATTGTCGCGTTCATACCCAAAAAACTTTGACTACCTAGCTGTGATTCACCACCAACACAAACGCCTGCATTTATCCAACAGAAGTCACCAACAGTGCAGCCATGACCTAAGTTGCCATTACTGCTGATAAAATTACCATTACCAATCTTGGTGTTAGGGTGTATGGAAGCATGATCTAGAATAATATTATTTTGTCCCAGAGTGTTCGTGTCATGAATTACAACAGAAGAGTGTATGTAATTAATAAGCTGATAGCCTTTGTCGATAGATTCTAAGTATTTACGTTTACGCAGGCTATTCATTTGGCAAAAGCCAATCGAAATGATCATATTATGAGTAGCTGGTGGAAAGCGGTTCTCTATTTGCGAAAATGGAATAACCGGTAAAGACTCAAAAATGTCGTTAGTTATGCAGTGATCATCGACTGCAAAGCACGCTATATCATGGTTTACTTTCATAAAATGAAACAACATATTTGCCATATGGCCATTGCCATAGATAATCACTGGTTTATCATTTTGTATATGTGTCATTTAATTGTAATTTCTATAGGCCAATCTAGAGCAGGAACCGACTCTTGTGGTGTCGCTTCGGGTTTATCTTGTATCCAGCCAATGACCTCAACAAGCTTGCAGTTCTCTTCAGCCTCTTTAGCTGTTTTATGAGCATAAAACAGCTTATAAGGGTCAGACTCTTTTATCTGTTGCGAAAGTTCATCTCTTAAAGTCTTGTCATGAATTAAGTAAATTAAATTCGCCAATAATTCACCTTCAGTTTTAGGCATTAAAATATCTGGTGGGTTTAGTTTTTCAAGTGCCGTTTGGTCTGAATAAGAAGCCAAGCCGCAACCTTCACTATAAAATATTTTTGGAATGCCCAGTAAAGCAATGTCGGTATTGGTATTCGACCCACCAAAAGGGAAGGTACCAATGGCTAAATCGCAAACTGATAGATTCTTCATATACGTCATATAGTTTGCTGGAGGGTGTACTTTTACAGCACCACCTAATTTGTTATTAACAGACTTTTCAAATGCAATATCGTGACTTACTAAAAAGAAATTAAACTCAATGGGTACCGATGAGTGCTCTAATAAAACCCTGCACATGTGTATAAAGCGAGGTGTTATTTTAGGAAGAGAGCTATTCACAGCGATTCGAACAACCCCATCTTCAGGCTTTTGAATGTCTAAGGGGTTATACTCAGGATGAGGTTCCCAAATAAATTCTCTTCCTTGATATATTGGGGAAATCTTTTCCATGCAGAATTGTTGGAAGTCCCAGCCCTGTCTAGGTTCAGAGCAGTAGCTGTAGTCAATGTATTTTGAAAATGCCGAAGCAGGGTGGCCGTAACACATAACCTGGTATTTAGCTAAACGCACATTAGCAAGTGGGATTGTCCATTTTGCCATGCCTAATGAAGGGAAAAATATTAGGTCGGGTTCCAGTTTAACTATTTGTGAAATGATGCTTGAAAGGTCTTGAGCGGTATCACTAATATTTATGATTTGATCAAAATCCCTACTAGATAACTCATCATATTTTTCTGGGTCTGCAAGGCAGGTGACTTGGAAGTGCTCTTTTAATATCTTGAATTCAGGATGATAACAGCGGTACATCGCATGAGGCGACTTGTATTGTTCTGACAAGACGACGATCTTCTTTACTTTTTTTGTTTTCGCTATATACCGTTCTATTTTCTTTTCTGCACCAGGTGAAATATGCTTACTTCTAACCCAGTTTTCCATCGCCTTATTAATGGAAACTTTCATATCATGTCGATCATTTCTATCCAGATATGAACACAACATCCACGGTGCAGCCACAAGCTCTGCCGCTGTAGTATCAAGCTGCATATCTTTAATTACAGGGTGGGCTTCAAACACTTTATTGAAGTTGTCTTCAATGCGTTTATTGTAAGCGTGGTGAAATCCATACAGCATGCCAAGGTACCAATACATGCCAAAGTGAGGGATTGCGCTGGCTAATTGTGTAGCATCAAATTCAATACCCGTGTTTAGGGTTAGGCAGGTGTATAGATACTTGATGTCCTGCTCTGTTTGCAGCTTAAGGGAAAGGTTTTTATCCACTAAGTCGCGGTTAAACATGATGTGATCCATGTTGGCATAACAACTTAAGTAAAATATTTCTGCGATATAGTTTTTGAAGATAATAAAGTGAATCAGTATGGTGTCATTGGGTGTGTGCTGAATATCAGACAAGTAATTTGTTATGGTTGCCGCTAAACGGCTAAAGAAATCCTCTTTCTCGTTGAGCGTCATTAGGTTACTTAAAGGCGCGAGCCCTTGATATGAACAGGTGAGCTTGCCTGAAGAGTCGGCTTTATAGTTTGACTCCAATCCAGCGCGCTGGTCCATGAAGTTAAATAACTCAATGATTAAGTCTTCGTAGAGTTTGTAATTCTTCTGCGCAATAGATCGTTCCAGGTCAAAAAGTGTAAAAGAAAGAGGTTTTTTTTTATTAGGCATCGGATTATTACCGGAATGAATGTTTTAGTTAGTTAGGAAGTCGTTAGCTAAGCTACCATTGCGGAAAAAGAGGGTAAAGAAAAAGGTGCTTCTATTGAATAGAGAGCACCTTGAAAGAGCTAAATTTAACCCTGAAGTAGCTGCAATACCTGCTGTGGCTGGCTATTTGCCTGAGACAGTATTGATAAACCCGCACTTTGAAGAACCTGAGACCTAGACAGTTCAGCTGTTTCAGCCGCGAAATCTGCATCTCTGATACGAGAGCTGGCTTCAGTAAAGTTCTCCGCTGCAATTGCCTGGTTCGTAATGGTCGATTCAAAACGGTTTTGAATCGCACCCAGGTTGGCTCTCTGGAAGTTGATCGCGGTCAGCGCATTGTCGATTGCGGAAATGGCGAGTATGGCCCCATCTGATGTCGAGATATCGATGTCTTGAATCAGCTGGCCACTCTCGGATGAGCCAAATGTACCAATATCAAACCCGGACTCTTGAACATTGCCCGTGATAGACGATATTTCAATTTTACCCGCTGAAAGCAGTGTTACTGAACTTCGGGTGCTCGATGTTGAAAGGCCTGAGTTGGTGATGTTATTTAGATTAGCAACCTCTATGTTTCTGCCATCTTCTGCGATTAATCTAAACGTTGCGCCAAAGGCTTCAGCTCTAACGCCTGTTTGTCCGGCTTTATTATTAACGGCTGACAATACAGTGTTCTGAATATCCGTTGCAGTGTCACTTGCACTATAAGCAATATTAATGGTCACGCCATTAATGTCGACATTACCGGTTTGTCCTGAGCCATCAGTAATGGTTCCACCATTGACAATGGTTGAGTTGACTTCAGCCCTAACACCTGTTCGGTCACTTACTTTGTTAATGGCAGCTGCTTTAGAGATAGCGCTGGATTCTTGGTTTGCACTCGATGCGGTATCAAAAGACCCTTGAGAGGGCCCTACTGGCACACCATTGAGTACTACATCACCGGTTGCAAAGGCATTTGCGCCAACGGCAGCGCCAACAGCACCACTGTTGCTACCACTAAATTTACCTACGGCAAGACCTGTGTTAGATATGTCGCCTGTGGTGGTGTCGAGCTCAATAGGGCTGCCATCGCTGGAAATGAGCGTGAAGGTACCGCTATAAACACCGTCGAGAGCAAGGCCTACGGTTTCAGTATTAGTGCCCGCATCTTCTAAAATGATGTTTCTGCCATCTTCAGCTATTAGCTGAATGCCTGTTGTCGGGTTACCATCAAATACGGCTTTAACGCCAGTTTGACCAGAACTGAGGTTGATGGAGTTAGCGACACTCTGCAAGTTGGCAATATCTTCAATATTGGCACTTGTTGATACGTCGATTTGTATGCCGTTAATGCTAATGTTGGCGTTAACATTAGCACTTGTATAACTACTACCCACTAAAGATGTTTCATTAACGACCGCTTTAACACCGGTTCTATCGGAAACATCGTTTATCGCAGCCGCTTTAGAAATACCACTGGCATCTTGATTGGCGCTTGAAAACGCATCATCGGTGCCGCTCGATGCGCCTACTGCGATACCATTAATAACAAGGTCGCCTGCACTCATCGGGTTATTATCTGAGTCTGAAGTGATGCCATCACCTAATGCCGAGCCTAATTGGTCAACGGTCGCTCCCTCTATACTGACTGTGACGCTTTCGCCCTCATTCGCACCAATCTGGAAGGATACCCCAGAGAACGAGCCATCTAGTAGTTTTGTGCCGTTAAAGTTAGTTTGATCAGAAACACGTTTTACTTCAGCTTTTAACTGTTGCACTTCTTGGTCTAGCGCCTGTCTGTCGATAGCGCTGTTGGTACCGTTTGCAGACTGGAGTGCTAGGTCACGAATACGTAGAAGGTTATTGGTGATGGAACCAAGCGCGCCTTCTGCGGTTTGTGCAAGTGAGACACCGTCACCGGCATTTCGGATAGAGACGTTTAAACCTCTGATTTGTGAGTCGAAGCGCGTTGAAATGGCTAAGCCAGCTGCATCGTCTTTGGCACTATTGATACGTAAGCCAGAGGATAAGCGCTGCAATGCTGTTTGGTTTGCAGACTGAGAATTATCCAGATTTCTCTGCGCGTTAATTGAAGCTATATTGGTGTTTATAATTTGAGGCATTGCTTTTCCTCTTTTTTTCGTAGTAATAAAAAAGTTATGAACTTTTCGCCAACTTAGTGATATCGGATTATTTGTCGATATAGTTATTGCCTAAGCAGACAATGTCATTCTTCAACATGTCCCTATTGATAAAATAGAGATTCCTGATTGCTATAAAGCGATAAGCGTGCCAACTTGATTAAAATGCAGGCGATATGTTTTTAAGTGTATGAAAAATATGTATTTATTGTCTTTATTTTTATGTCTTGGTTTTGATTTTTATTTAGGCGGGAGGCTCTTTGCCCATTATTAAACGCTGTAATGACAAACTTTTGCCGCTTTTTTGAAATATAAAAAAGGGGTATGGGTGTATTTAGAATTAGAGAAGAAATAAGGGCTTTACATTCTGTAACACATTAATTGAAAAAAAAGTTAAAGTAATTTTTTGCTATGCCGTTAAGGAAGGTAACTGGTGAGACGCACTCGTTTTTAAATGCGGCAGCGTTGACCCTTACTCAATCATTTACTGATTGCTAATTGGAACGGAGAAACGACATGCCTCAAGTCATAAATACCAATATTGCGTCATTAAACGCGCAACGTAACCTAGATAAATCACAAAGCGAACAAAGTGTTGCTCTGCAACGTCTATCATCTGGCTTGCGTATTAACGGCGCAAAAGATGATGCGGCGGGTTTGGCAATCTCAAACCGAATTGATGCTCAGGTTCGTGGTTTAAACGTAGCCAACCGAAATGCGGGTGATGGTGTCTCACTTGCGCAAACCGCAGAAGGTGCTTTGAACAGTATGACGAGTTCTTTGCAGCGTATGCGTGAATTGGCACTTCAGTCTTCAAACGGTTCAAATTCTCCTTTAGAGCGTGCTTCTTTACAGGAAGAAGTTGAGCAGCTTAAAACACAAATCGCTACTATTGCAGAAAAAACAAACTTTAACGGCCAGAAGTTGCTGGATGGCTCTTTCCAAAATACCAGTTTTCAGACAGGCGCGAACGTGGGTGATCGTATTGATGTTTCCATTGCTGAAGTGTCAGCAGAAACCTTAGGTACAGATATTACTTCTGGTTTGTCTTCAGTGTCTTCTACTGATTCACGCTCGGCAATGGCCGCGGGTGATTTGGTTATTAATGGTTTTGCAGTCGGTGCTGCTGATGCAGGTGCTGATGGTGCTTCATCGACGAGTCAGAATTTGAGTTCTATTGCGATGGCTGCGTCTATTAATAAGGTCTCCGACCTTTCGGGTGTGACGGCCTCTGTTAACGCTACAACGGTTGCGGGTACTGAAGTCACTAGTGTGGCGACGGGCGGTAACTTTACTGTCAACGGTGTAACGGTTAATGTTGGTGGGTCGGGTGATGCAAGTACTTTAGCTACTGATTTGCAGGGTGTTGCCGATGCGATCAATCTTAAGAGCGGGCAAACCGGTGTCACGGCATCTATCGATTTAAATAATATCCAGCAGGGTGTAAGTTTATCGGCGGCAGATGGCCGAAATATTGCGATTGCTGGTGCTGCAGCAGCAACAGCGGGTGTCGCGGCAGCCGATACCTATGTTGGTTCTTATACGCTAACTTCTAAAGACGGTAGTGATATTACCATCGCTAGTAATACGGGTGCATCTCTTGAAAATGCTGGCCTAGAGGTCGGTTCTTATAGTGGCGCAAAAGCGACCGCTGTGAGTGATACCTTAGGTGGTACTGCACTCACCGCGGGTGACTTGGTTGTGAATGGTGTCGCTGTTGGTGCAACATTTTCTTCATACGATACGGCATCAACTGCAAATAAAGATTCAAGTGCTATTTCGGTTGCAGCTGCGATTAACCTGGTGTCTGATCAGTCTGGTGTAACTGCCGTAGCAAATACAACTCAGGTAACTTCTGCTGACGTTAGTGCTAACACGGCGGGTAATGCAACTGTTAACGGTGTGTCAATTGCCTTTGCGGCCGGTACGACAGGCACGGCATCTGAGCAGGTGTCTTTGGCGGTTGATGCGATTAATGCTAAAACTGCACAAACAGGTGTGACTGCTCAAGTTGTTGATGATAATCAATATGAATTGATAGCAGTGGATGGTCGAAATATTGAAGTATCTGGAGGTACTACCTTTGGTGCTGCGGACGGAACAACCTTTGGTACGGTTCGTCTGGAGTCTGGTGGCCCGATTGAAATCTCCACTCAGGATCCAACGGCAATTGCAAACTCAGGTTTTGAGGTTGGGACCTTTGGTGGTGCTCAAGATGGACAGCAGTTAAAGAGTATCGATGTTAGTACCGCAGCAGGCGCTGAGTCAGCGATTACGGCAATCGATAATGCGATTAATCAGGTGGCTAGAGAGCAAGCGAAGTTAGGTGCGATTCAAAACCGTTTTGAGTCTACTATTTCTAACAACTCGGTTAACAGTGAGAACTTATCCGCTGCGAACTCTCGAATCAGAGATGCTGACTTTGCGGTTGAAACTGCAGCCTTATCAAGAGCGCAGGTTCTTCAACAGGCGGGTATCTCGGTGTTAGCGCAGGCTAATGCAAGACCACAGCAGGTCTTATCACTTCTTCAGTAAGAATTGATTTAGATATATACTACCGGCTTTAATGTTATTAAAGCCGGTTTCTTAGCTTTCTACGTTATTCGAGGTGCGTTATGAGCGATATAAAATTGAATGAACTGGGAGGGTCGCCGAGACTTTCTGTAGTTTCATCGGCTCAAAAGACACAAACCACGTCAACATCGGCAGCGCCTGCTAAAATAGATAAATTGGAACCTCAATTAAACGTTCAGCAAGAGCAGCAAGAGCGGCAGGAAAAGACACAGAAAATATCTAAAGAGGATGTGGAAAAAGCGGTGACTAAGTTGAATGATTTTGTTCAAACGGTACAACGCAATTTACAATTTAATCTAGATGATGCTTCTGGTAAGACAATCATAACGGTGGTTGATAAACAAACCTCTGAAGTGGTTCGTCAGATCCCTGATGATGTGGCAATTAAGTTGGCTCAGGATTTGCAACAGTCTGAACCGCTTAGTTTATTTAATGCAAAAGTCTAATTAGCGGCAAGGTTTAACATGGTTTTACATATTTGTGCTAAACCTTTCGCTTTTCTTGCCGATAAACTAATTGTAGGTTTTAGACATTTAGTTTAAAAATCTGATTCATTGGGGTGATTGTATGGCAAGTATTTCTTCAGTCGGTATAGGGTCCGGTGTATTAACGAGTGAGTTAATAGACAAGTTATCGAGTGCTGAAAGAGAGCCTACTGAAGCGCGCCTGGATAAGAAAGAAGAGGGTATTACTGCTCAGCTGTCTTTGTTCGGCCAAATACAATCCGCCACGACCGATTTACGTTTACCTTCTCGTACGTTAGCTAATCCCAGTTTATTTGAATCCAAATCAATTTCATCGGGTAACGCTGCTTTTTCAGGCACGATTAATTCGATGTCTGCACAGGAGGGTAATTATACCCTAGAAGTGATCGACTTAGCTAAATCACAGACCCTAACATCGGCATCGTTCTCTGATAAAGATACCACAACATTAGGTACCGGTTCTCTTGCCATTACCGTGAACGGTACAACGTCAAACATCACGATAGATAATACCAATAATACTTTGGAAGGTATTGCCGCTGAGATAAATCAACAAGCAAATTCCACGGTTAGCGCATCGGTTATTGATACCGGTTCTGGTTATAAATTAGCGTTAACGTCAAATGAAACCGGTTTGGAAAATACTATCGATGTTGTTGTCACGGATACTGGGGACGGTATTGGTAATGACGGATTTGGTTTGTCAAGGTTATCCTATACAACGGGAACGGGCGGGATTCAAATGTCGGAGCCTCAGCCTGCCACTGACGCCGCGTTTAACTTCAATGGTGTGCCGGTTACCCGAGCGAGCAATACCGTCGATGATTTAATATCGGGTGTGTCAATTACCTTGAGCGGTACCAATGAGAATGCACCGGCAAGTTTGGTTATTAAGAACGATACATCGGTCATTGTTGAAAAAGTAACTGAATTTGTTGAAAAGTTTAATGCCTTGCAAACACTGATTAATGATAATAGTGAATTTGACCCATCAGGTGCTACAGAAAATGGACTGCTTTTAGGTGACTCAACAACACGTACTATGATGGCTCAGGTTCGCAGAGTCTTAGGTAGTACGGTAGAAGGTTTATCGGGTTCAAGCGTTCAAAGTCTGGCTGAAATAGGTATTTCTACAAATTATCAAACTGGTTTAATGAGTTTGGATGAAAATATGCTTAAATCAGCGCTAGATATATCACCTAAAGATGTATCTGCATTATTTAGTGACCAAGGCCGAACGACTGATCCACAAGTTACTTTTGAAACGGCTTCATTAAATACCAAACCTGGTAGCTATGATGTTGATATAACCACGGCGGCATCGCGTGGTGCATTGACGGGTAATGTTAGTTTAGGTGCAAGTACAACGGTTGATGCAAACAACGATACATTCACTCTTAAAGTCGATGATACACTCAGTTCAGAAATTACGCTTGCAGCGGGTAGTTATACTCAGGAGCAACTGGCTGCTGAAATTCAATCTAAAATCAATCAAGATACCAATCTTATTGCAGCTGGCAAGTCTGTGACGGTCACCTTGGATGCATCGAATCAGTTAGTGATAAATTCAAACGTATATGGTGCCAGCTCAAAAGTCGAAATAACCGCGATTGATACCAATACACAAACGCAATTAGGTTTAAGTGTCGCACTTGGCGTCGATGGCGTTGATGTAGAGGGTACTATCAACGGTGTTGCTGCGGTTGGTCTTGGACAAACGCTCAGTGCAGCGGAGGACGATGATTCTGCTGGCATTCGTTTAACAATAGCAGGAACTGCGACGGGGAGTCGTGGTTCCGTGACCTATATTGAAGGTGTTGCGGAACAAATGGTCGATTTGATCACCCGGTTTGTATCTGTCGATGGTTCAATTAGTGTTAAAAATGACCGTCTTAACAAAGAGCTGGCTTTGATCGATGAAGATAGAGTCAAGCTAAATGAGAGAATTGAAACTTTGACATCTCGGCTTACAAGGCAGTTTACGGCCGCCGATATTATTATTGCCCAGTTAAATAGTACACAAAGCTTTATCTCGCAACAATTATCCGCATTAGCGGGAACAAATAAAGATAAATAAGAGCTAAATAATAATAACTAGCTTTAATCTTCCGATAGGAGAAAATTATGAATGCTTTGCATCAATACCAAGCAGTGAACACACAAACAAGTGTTGTGGATGTTGATCGTCATCAGCTGATTCAGCTGTTGTTTGATGGCGCTATTGAGCGCATCAATATGGCCAAGGCGCGTATAAATGTGAAAGATTTTGAAGGTAAAAATCGTCTTATCAATAAATCGATCGAGATTGTTTCTGGCCTCAGAAGTTTTTTGGATATTGAAAAAGGCCAAGACCTGGCGCAAAACCTGTTTGATCTTTATGTTTATTGTGAGCATAAACTTTTTCAGGCAAATGTAAAAAACGACATTACTATTCTGGATGAAGTGCTTGGGCACTTAAAGAAAATTCAGGAAGGTTGGGTGGGTATTCGAAAGGAAGTGATTGAAAAAGGCTTGATCTAAAGTTCAGGCTTTCATTTACGAAAGCCTGATATGATTTCTACTTTTTAGCCTTCGATGACTGCGCTCGTATCTTCTCCGCCAAAAGCGTTTAGAATATCGGGTATGAGTCGGTCAAATTCCATGCTCATAATGCTGAAGCCTGCATCAAAACTGCTGGCAGCATCTTCTGAATTGCTATCATCAAGTTGGTCTTGTAATAGATCTCCAAACTTAATACGTTTGATACTTAAGTCTGAGCCGAGTAAAAAGGAGATAGACTCCCGCCAATCTAACGCCAGTTTCGTGACTTCCATGCCCGATTGAATTTGTTGTTCAATTTGCTTCTGATCCAACTCTAATCCTTTGTATTTTATACTGCCTTTATCTTCACCGTTAGAGGTGAGTTCGCACTCATACCCTAGGGTTAATTCGGCGGGCAAGCTTGCATCTTTTGTTACCCAGTGCGTCATCACCGAGCTTGGTGCTTGATTAACGGCAGGGAATTTAATAGGCAGTGAGCCGATTGTTTTACGTAAGTAGCTTGTAAACTCGTCGGCTAATTTTGCCGAAGAAGTATTAATGACCATATAGCCTTTGCTTGGAGACAAATAAGCAAAATGACGACTTGTTTTTGTAAAAGATTTTGGAAGAAGCTGAAGTGTAATGTCTTCTTTTAAATCAGCCTTCTCTTTGCGTGTTACTTTGCGATGCTGCTGTTCTTCAATTTCATTTACTTTTTCTTGTACTTGTTCATTGACCACAGAGCTAGGTAAAATACGCTCTTGTTTTTGAAGGCAAATCATCCAGTATTCTTGGCAAACATGAACAAGTTGTTCCGAGTGCTTTTGGAGTGGGCTCGACCAGCCTAATTGATAAATGTCGTTGGTATCGCATGGCTTGAAAGGAGATTCTGCCAATTTAGTTTCAAGTGCTTCGCTGGAAAGCTCAAAAGGCTTTGTGAAACGATAGAATAGAATATTTTTAAACCACATATTATTTTTCTGCCTCTTTATAAAATCAGTCGCGCATTATGCGATGCTGATAGTTTATTGCCAAGGCTAAATATAAATTACTTGAAGAAAAAATATTAAATGTCTGATTTTAAAATGAATGAAAACCCCGATTCCCAGATGAATCGCTTTGTGCTGTATTCAACAAGTGCCTGTCATTTATGCGAAGAAGCGATGTCTATTTTGAGCGATCTGCACGAGCAGATGTTAAGCTTGGCTCAAAATCATAACATTTCTTTGAGTGGTGAAAGGGTGTTTGTGATTGATGAATTTGATATTGCAGCCGATGATGAGCTTATAGAGTCTTTCGGTACGCGAATACCTGTATTGATTTTTCCAAAAGATAAGGCTGAACTTACTTGGCCATTTGATATTCAGCAGGTGTATGAGTTTATAGCACCTCGATTAATATTTTAATAAATTTGAACCTCTAGTCTATAAATTACAACATAGGATAAGCCATGCTTTTTTTAATCTCTCCTGCTAAAACTCTTGATTTTGAATCATCAAGTTTTACGGATGACTGCACTCAGCCTAGGTTTCAAAAAGAGTCGTCTGAGCTTATCGAGATAATGCGCGGCTTTTCGTGGGAAGATTTAAGTAAAATGATGAAGGTAAGTGAAAAGATAGCCAAGTTAAATGTCGATCGTTTTAAAGAATGGCAACAACCCTTCAACCTTCAAAATTCCAAGCAAGCTATTTTTGCCTTCAAGGGGGATGTCTATACAGGTCTTGCTGTCGAGACCATGGATAAAACAGGTTTAGATTACTTGCAAAATAATTTACGTATTCTGTCAGGGCTTTATGGCATGCTCAAACCGTTAGATTTGATGCAAGCTTATCGATTAGAAATGGGGACGAAGCTGGCCAAGTCTAAATGTGCCAACTTATATCAATTTTGGGGAGATAAGATTACTGATCATCTGAATAATGAGCTTGAAAAAGAACACGACTTTGTCGTTAATCTCGCATCTAATGAATACTTTAAGGCGGTAAAAGAAAAGCGGCTCATTAAGCCTCTCATCACGCCTGTGTTTAAAGATGAAAAAAATGGACAATATAAAATTATTAGTTTCTATGCGAAAAAAGCACGAGGTTTAATGATGCGTTTTGCTGCTGATAATGCCATTAGTAATGTACAAGACTTAAAAGCATTTAACTATGGTGCTTATTTATTTGATGCTTCTGAATCTTCAGAATTTACTTGGGTATTTAAGCGAGCAGAGCAATAAATATGCATAAGTGTTTATTAAATTTAAGGTAGTTTTACTGATGAAGCAGTTAGTAAAGAATCTGGGGGTTAGGTCAAGACAGGCTTATCGCTTTGGGCGACTAGGTGGAAACTTATTTGCAGGCAGTGTATTTATTTCGTCTTGTTATCGGTTTCCCTCCCTATCAAAAATAAGTGAAAACCATTTAGGCGATTATCGGCTTTTTGCTCTCTGGGTTGAAGATCTGGTTTGCTCCATGAATACTGTATTGCATGTAAGCGGTGAGCGATTAAATGAGCCAGGGCTTTATGTATCTAATCATATTTCATGGTTAGATACGATTCTACTTTCTCATATTCAGTCTATTGGTTTTATCGCGCGTCATGATCTTGAGTATTGGCCTTTTTTGGGAACATTTACAAAACGCATGCAGTCGGTATATATCGATAGACGTAACAAATTTCAGGCATATCGATCTATACCGGCTTTAGAAGCTCGTTTACGTGAGGGGAGATCTGTTCATGTCTTTCCTGAATCTACCACATCAGATGGCTCTCAAGTTTTAGATTTTTATCCTATGTTCTATGAGGCAGCAGTACGAACGGGTTCGATGGTTCAGTCGGTTGCCATTAAATATACGGATGAATATGGCCGGCACTTAATGGAGCCGGCATTTATAAATAATGATAGTTTTTTAGATACTTTAGAGCGGATTCTAAAAGTTAAAAAAGTTCATGCGCATTATCATTTTTTACCACCAATGAGTGCAGAAAAGTTCAATAGAAAAGAGCTTTGCCAATTAACTAAGCATCAGATAGAAACATGTTTATTTTAGTTTTTACGGTTTTGAATGCGATAAATATTAAGGAGAAACGGAGTGACTAGTTCAAAAATAATGACCCCTGATTTATGTGATGAATATCCTGATTTGATTCAGGTCTTAAGCCCTATGTTGCAAAATTTTGGGGGTATTGATTCATTTGGAGGTGAAATTGTGACTGTTAAATGCCACGAAGATAACTCTGTAGTTAAAGAGCAGGTAGGTCTGCCAGGTCAAGGTAAGGTAATGGTTGTTGATGGTGGTGGCTCAATGCGTAACGCACTTCTGGGCGATATGCTGGCTGAAAAAGCGGCTGAAAATGGCTGGGAAGGTCTAATTATTTACGGTTGTATCAGGGATGTCGATATTATTCGGCAGATACGCCTAGGGGTACAAGCTATCTCGACAAATCCAAGAAAAACAGAAAAAAGAGGCATTGGTGACTTAAATATACCCGTCACGTTTGGTGGTATTACCTTTATGCCTGGGCAATATGTTTACGCAGATAATAACGGTGTCATTGTTGCACCAACGAAGTTGGTATAAAACCAAAACGCTCATGTACCTTGATAGCTATTTACATGAGCGTTCTTTATCAACTCGCTATTTCTAGTATTTCTGCACCGAGCTGATATTTGTTATCGCTTAATTGTATGCATCTAAGGACTTTAACCTTAGCATCCAAAGAGGGAAATGCGTCATTGTTCGACGGCAGCGTGGTTGAGCACATCGTACCTTGACCCACTTCCTGGTCTACCTCAATCAACATTCCGGTGCCGCTTAGATCTTTGCAATAGCCTTCAACTTTCAATTGACTATCATCTACAGCTAGTATTATTTGTGTATCGACTTTCATTCTAATAAAGTCGCGTTTCTCATCCCAGTTTCGGCTATACATGTTATTCATCTATTCAACACCTCTTATGGATAAATGTTCCATCTAATATATATGTCTAAAAAGTGATCATGTCAAAGAGACAGGGGGAAACTTTTATGACTATGAGCAAATGTTAAGAATCCGGTAATCATGACGTAGTTTGCTTAGATTCTGAACAAACAAAATGATCTAAAAATTTAAGTTTTAAGACTATCATGAAAAATGGGATATTGAGGTGAAGGGGTGCGCATTTTTTGAACAATCCATGTATGAGGTTGTTTTAATCTGGGAAAATGCCAGTTTAATCTGAAAAAGTTACAAAGTTCGGCTCTCAATATAAAATATCGAGAGCCGAACTGGTGATATCATGCCCAGCTATCGTTCTTTTTAGAGGGCTTAATCATCGGGATGAGCAGTGCTAATATGACACCCAAAAACACTAAAGCCCCACCGACTAGCATCATGTTTGATTCTGCTTTGTCTTTGAGTCTGCTGTTGTCAGTTTGAAGCAGTTCAAGCTCATTTCGAAGTTGTTCATTATCTTCTCTCAATTCGCGATTCCGCTGATCCAGAGTGAGTGCATTCGCTGAAACAGATCTTATATGGCTGAGCTCTTGTACATTTTTATCTAGAGACTGTTCTGTATCTGTATATTTTTTGCTCAGAGATTGATGTTCCGAATTAAGCACATTGAAGGCTTTTTGAAGTTTATTGTGTTCCTGCTTTAAACTTGTCAATGTTTTGTTTGCTTGTTCGAGTTTGATTTTAGCGATAGGCTCAGCCGTCAAATAGCGTGTTGGCAAGAAACCTTCAATTCCGCCAGGTGTCACGACTTTCGAATAACCTGATTCTTTACTGTGTTCCACAATTTCAAGTTTTGTTCCGCTTGGAATGCCCTTGTGGACGATTCTATAGCTTGTGTTTTCCCCACTTCTTAACGGAACTAATAAAGTGTCATCTATATACATGGTTTCTGCATAAGTTTGCACACTGAAAAACATAAAAATAAGGCTAAGAAAGCTGGGTTTGTAATGTCTTTGAATCTTCAATTTGAGTTACCTGTCTCTATAAGAATTGTAATAATTATCGGATTTATTAAGGAAGAACCTTCTTGAATGGTTTTACGCTTACCTTGCTGTAAACGCCTGCTTCGATGTAAGGATCTGCATCTGCCCATGCTTTCGCGGCTGATAATGAACCAAACTCAGCTACAATTAAACTTCCGCTGAAGCCCGCTTCTCCTGGATCTTCGCTATCAATCACGGGATGCGGCCCTGCTAAGATTAAGCGACCCTGTTCTTTTAGTTCTGATAGTCTGGCGAGATGTGCAGGGCGTGCACTTTTCCGTTTGGCTAAGCTGTTAGCGACGTCTTCAGACATAATGGCATAAAGCATGGTGGTTCCCTAAATAAGTTTGAGCGTACTGTGGTGTGTCTATTGATGAATAAGTTCCTCAAAGTCCAGGCCGGTTAAGCGTTTTATATGTTTGAATAAATAAAACATAGCGTAAATCATTACGATGACGCAGGGGATGGTGATAACTGGATAGCTTAATAGATTCATCGTGCCTAACTCATCATTAAACTCGGCTGTACCTGATGGGCTAACAACAATATATTTTGCTAGTGCGTAATTCAAAATTGCAGAGAGGAAAAATGAGCTTGATAAAATATACGTTGCGATAGTTAATGTCTTGTTAAATTCATTTTTGTTGTTTGATTTCGCTAGTGCTTCGTCAACTTTATCTATTTGAAGGATTTTATCGTTATAGATGAACGTCTTTACTAAAGGGTAAGGTGTTTTCAATGAAATAATTGTACCCAGCGCAATAATCAACGGTATGCTTGCTTCTTTAATAGCAATATACTTTGCATCGAGTTCTAATAATCCGATACCACTAGTCAGTAATATGCTGATAAAACCTAAAGCAGGTATAAAACCAAACTTCTTTGCTTTAATGAATTGATGAATGCCAAATAACAAGGGGAAGGATAAACCAAAAATTAGCGCATAAACTGGGCCTAGGCTATCGTCACCACTTAGATACTTTAAAACCAGTGTTGGCAGGATGACACAAATGATTAGCTCCAGAAAGAGATGGCTCGTTTGAGGCTTTTGTGGTGATTTTTTTGTTTCTAAAGGTAACTCTGAAGATTCAGGCATAATAATAAGTCGCTATTTGGTATTTATACTAGGTGCGCGATTATATGTGTAAATGAGGCAGGTTTAAAATCACTAGGCCTTAAAATTAATTTAAATAAGCAAAATTTGATGATTTACTCAAAAATCGACCTACATTGCCATAGTTATTGTTCTGATGGCGCTCTATCTCCCGAAGATTTGTTGGCTAGAGCATCTGACAAAGGTGTTGAATGTCTGGCTTTAACAGATCACGACACGGTTGCAGGGCAATTCCGGGCTATTCAAGCTGCTAAGTCGCATAATATCCAAATGATTTCAGGTATTGAGTTGTCGTGTGTCTGGTCAAATTATACCATTCATATTTTAGGTCTCAATTTTGATCTAGATAGCCAAGTCATGGTTGATGTTGAAAAGCAGCAAACTGAAGCGCGCATTCAAAGGGCGCAAATTATTGCAGAAAAGCTTCAAAAGAAAGGTTTGCCTAATATTTATGAGCAAGCTTGTTTAAAAAGTACGTCTGGAGTTCCCGGCCGGCCTCATTTTGCAGAAGTCATGTTAGAAAAAAATCTAGTCGCCTCTATGGGTGAAGCGTTTAAGAAATATCTGGGTTCCGGGAAACCTGGAGATGTGAAAAGTTTATGGCCAAGCCTCGAAGTTGTGACGCAGTGGATTAAATCAGCTAAGGGTACGGCGGTTATTGCTCATCCGCGTAAGTATGATATGAGCTTAACCAAGCTTCGTAACATGATCGGGCTTTTTACAGAATGTGGTGGTGAGGGGATAGAAGTGATTACCTCGGGTCAAAAACAAGGCGAAGTGGGGATGCTAAGTGATTTATGTCAGCGTATGAATCTAAAAGGCTCCTTGGGAAGTGACTTTCATACACCGAGCTATCCTTGGGCAGAGTTAGGGCGCATCCCGAGTTTGCCGGCTAGTGTTGAGCCGATATGGTCGGATTGGAATGTACTGAATCAATAGGGCATATTTGTGTGTTTCATAAATTATAAAAGGTTTTAATATGGAAATGTTGTATTGGCATTGGATTATTCTGGGGATATTGTTGGTTTTATTTGAACTGATAATACCTTCTTTTACGGCTATGTGGTTTGGTTTATCTGCTGTCGTCGTGGGTGTTTTTTTGTGGTTTCAACCAGCGCTGTCCGGCAGTTTGCAAGTACTCTTTTGGGCGGTGCTTTCCGGTTTTCTCACTTTTTTCTGGTTCCGTTTTTTTAAGCCTAAAAGAAGTAGTCACCATGCTTTAAGAGATGAGGTTGAGGGTGAGCTTGGTCTTGTTGTTATGCCTGCTTCGTTAACGCGTCCGGGTGTTGTACGTTTTTCATCCCCGTTGCTGGGTGAAGATGAATGGCCATTTAATAGTGATGATACGCTTGAAATAGGTCAGCAAGTCATTGTGACGAATGTTGAAAATAATATATTGGTCGTTAGTGAGCGGCATTAATTCGAAAATTTTAATTTAAATATAATACGTTAAAAGGAAGAAAAAAATGAATGCAGGATTATATATTGCGATAGCTATTTTTATTCTCTTATTGGTAACTGTCGCGCAAGGTGTTCGTCTTGTTCCTCAGGGGTATCAGTGGGTCGTTCAACGTTTTGGAAAGTATCAGCGTATATTGAAGCCGGGGCTTAATATTATTGTGCCTTACTTTGATCAGGTTGCTTATCGACTCACAACCAAGCAAATTGTATTGGATATCCCTTCGCAGGAAGTCATTACTAAAGATAATGCCATCATTATTACCAGTGCGGTGGCGTATATTTCTATTATGGATCCTCAAAAAGCCGTTTATGGTGTTGATAACTACAACATAGCCATACAAACCAAAGTGCAAACGACTCTTCGTTCAATTATCGGTGAGATGGATTTAGATAATGCGCTGAGTTCTCGTGATCAAATCAAAACAAAGTTGACTGATACTATTGCTATGGAGATAGAAGAATGGGGCATTAGCTTACGCTCTGTCGAGATTCAAGATATTAATCCTTCTGCCACCATGCAACGTGCGATGGAAGAACAGGCTTCGGCAGAGAGAGCGCGTCGCGCGACAGTCACCAAGGCAGAAGGTTCGCGAGAAGCGCAAATATTAGAAGCAACTGGTTTGAAGCAGGCTCAAATTCTTGAAGCACAAGGCCGAAAAGAGGCAGCAGAGCAAGATGCCATGGCTGAGATTATGCTTGCGGAAGCTCGACAAAAAGCAATACAGATGGTTGCGGAGCCTTTAGGTGATAAAAATATGGCGGTCATGTACTTGCTTGGTGAGAAATATATTGCCACCTTGTCTGATTTGGCGGCCTCTGATAATAGTAAATCAGTCATATTACCTGCAGACTTGCCCAATGCGATAAAAGGCATGATAGGTAGAGTGTAATTGCTGTTCCATACTTTTGTTATCAAAGGCTTTATCTAATGCTAAAAATACAGTGAATTTCTTTGACAACATCGGGTTAGATCACTAGAATTGCGCGCTTATGTCTGACCATACATTACCAAAAACGCTTGACCCCTTTAAATACGCGGATCAAAACAAGATTCTCGAAGGTGAAATTGCGCAACACTTGATGCCAAGGCTAGCAGAAATGCTAGTGGATACCAATGGTAAGGTGAAGGTGGAGCTCGAGTTTGACAGGGATCCGCAGAGATTGCGTATTCTTAAAGGCGTGTTAAAAACAACCGCTAATCTGATGTGTCAGCGTTGCTTGCATCCGGTTGCAACAGAGCTTGAGTCGGAGTTTATGTTGGGCATCGTTTATAATGATGAACAAGCTCAAAATCTGCCACGCAGCTATGAGCCTCTTTTGGTCGAAGATGAAAAACTCGTTTTATTGGATGTGGTCGAAGAAGAATTGATACTTAGCTTGCCGATGTTTGCCTATCATGCCTCGTGTGAGTCAGAAGAATATCAGAATGCAGATGAGACAGAGAATACAGCAGAAGCGTTAGAGGAAGAAAAGAAGCCTAACCCTTTTGAAGCATTATCTGGATTGAAATTAAAAAAGTGAAAATTAATCGTTATTAGATTCATTAGCTGAATTGAAATACCTTTGGGAGAACAAAGATGGCTGTTCAAAAAAGTAAGAAAACTCGTTCAAGACGCGGCATGCGTCGTTCACATGATGCGTTGACAGCGGCTACATTGTCTGTTGATTCTACGACTGGCGAAAAGCATTTGCGTCATCATGTTTCTGCTGACGGTTTCTACCGTGGTAAGAAAGTCATCGAGATAGCTGAAGACTAAATATGTCAGTGGGAATCACCATTGCTATTGATGCAATGAGTGGAGACGATGGTCCAGAAATTGTCGTTCCTGCTGCCTTGGCTTATCTTCAAAGAAAATCGCAAGAAAGCCTTTTATCCTTGGATAAAAGGCCCGAAGCAAACAAAGCCTTCAATATTATTTTGGTCGGAGATCAAAATAAATTGGAGGCTTTGTTGTTTGATCAAAATAAACTTAAATCTCGCCATACCTCAGCCTCCTCAAGGCTACCTTCAAATTTATCAATCGTACATGCACAAAGCGTGGTTGAAATGGATGATCGGCCATCAACCGTCTTAAGGCAAAAACGTGACTCTTCAATGGCTGTCGCCTTGCAGTTGGTCAAAGACGGCAAGGCAGATGCTTGCGTTAGTGCAGGCAATACCGGTGCCTTGATGATACTTGGTCGGGCTATTTTAGGTACTTATCCGGGAATAGATCGTCCTGCTATTACAAAGATGTTTCCGTCGCAAGGTGGTGGAACCTTCGTGCTCGATTTAGGTGCGAATGTAGATAGCTCAGCTGAACATTTATTGCAGTTTGCAATTATGGGCCAGTTATTAGCAAAAATAATAAAAGGGATTGAAAGGCCAAAAGTCGCCTTGTTAAATGTCGGTGGTGAAAGCATTAAAGGTAATGAGCAAGTACGTTTAGCCGCCACGCTGATTGAAGAAAGTGAGCTGGTAAATTATGTGGGGTTTGCAGAGGGTGGTGATATATTTAGAAGCAGGGCTGACGTGATTGTCTGTGATGGCTTTGTTGGCAATGTTGCGCTGAAAAGTGCTGAAGGCGCTGCTAAAATATTGCTGAAGGAAATTAAAGATTTCTTCCATGCTTCTTGGTATCGAAAGCTAATGGGCTTCTTATTATTGCCCTTGCTAAAAAAACATTTAAAGCAGTTAGATCCAGATACGCATAATGGTGCGATTTTTTTAGGTTTGCAGGGTGTTCTAGTCAAGAGTCATGGGCATGCGACAACGCAATCTTTCGAACATGCCATTGATCTGGCGGTGAAAGAAGCAGAAGAAAATCTTCCAGAGATGATTAATAAACAGCTTGAGTCTCTTATTTTTTAAAATATTGAGTAAGGTATTTGAAGATGAAAACAGTATTTATGTTTCCGGGGCAAGGGTCTCAGTCGATAGGTATGATGTCGGCGTTGTTGTCAGAATCTGATATTGCCAAGCATGTTTTTAGTGAAGCTTCTGATGCGATTGATCAAGATTTAATAAAAATTGCCGCAGAAGGTCCCGAGTCTTTAATTAACCAAACCGCCATTACGCAGCCTATTGTTTTAACCGCAAGCATTGCTATGTGGGAAGTTTGGAGGCAACACACTGCGTTTATGCCAGATTACCTTTGTGGTCATAGCTTGGGTGAATATACTGCTTTAGTCGCCAGTGGAGTCATGACGCTTAAGGATGCTGTGCATTTAGTTCATGTTCGAGGGCGGTTAATGCAAACCGCTGTTCCAGAAGGTGAAGGTGGTATGGCAGCATTACTGGGTTTATCTGATGAATTGGTTGCTGAAGCCTGTTTAGAGGCGGCTCAAGGAGAGGTTGTTGCACCTGCAAACTTTAATTCACCTGGGCAAGTGGTGATATCGGGAGCATCCAGCGCGTTAGAACGGGCGCTTATATTAGCTAAAGACAAAGGGGCAAAACGAGCGACTAAACTACCTGTTAGTGTGCCTTGCCATTGTGATTTGCTTAAGTCTGCGGGTGATGCGCTTGCTCAAGAAATGAATAAAATTGATTTCCAATACCCTTTGCTGCCGATTATGCAAAATGTAAATGCTGAATTAACGCAAGATCTTGAGTCTTTGAAGGCAAACCTGCTTTCTCATCTTTATAGTCCTGTCTTATGGTCTCAATCTATTATCGAGCTTATTAAGCATGATGCAGGTAGGTTTATTGAATGTGGCCCGGGTAAAGTGTTATCTGGTTTGAATAAGCGTATTGATAAGCGTGTAAACTCTTTTGCAATGAGTGACTTGGCGTCAATGAACTCTGTCATCGAAGCGTTGAAGGTTTAATGGTAGTCTATTTGAGTGTCAGGTGTGCAAAGGTCTCAATAAGTTAATTGTTTAATAATCTCAATAAGTAATTGTTTAATAAAGAGTACGGTATGATTCGAGAAAAAAGGGTTGCCTTGGTAACAGGCGCAAGCAGAGGGATAGGTCAGGCAATCGCTAAAGAGTTAGCCATGGATGAATCCTTGACGGTCATCGGAACGGCAACCACCGAAGATGGTGCATCCTCCATATCTCACTACTTTTCAACGTGGGGATTAGAAGGTGATGGCATTAAAATGGATGTGTCTGACCCTGAATCCGTAGAGGAAGGGATCAAGCAAGTCACTCAAGCTTATGGTCCACCCCTTATTGTGGTCAATAATGCAGGGATTACCCGTGATGGTCTTTTGTTGCGCATGAAAGAAGAGGACTGGGCTGATGTGCTAAACACGAATTTAAGTTCAATCTATCGTGTATCAAAAGCTGCTTTAAGAAGTATGACTAAAGCACGCTGGGGAAGAATTATTAATGTGAGTTCTGTTGTCGCTCAAATGGGCAATGCAGGCCAGGCAAACTACTGCGCCTCAAAAGCAGGTATTGAAGGCTTTAGCCGATCTTTAGCGAAAGAAATCAGCGGTCGTGGAATTACTGTAAACTGTGTAGCGCCTGGTTTTATTGAAACGGCCATGACAGAAGATTTAGCTGATTCAGTAAAAGCCAATATGCTGGCGACTATTCCAATGCAGCGCTTAGGGCAGCCAGAAGAAGTCGCTTCGGTTGTTAATTTTCTGGCTTCGCAGCAGGCTAGCTATATTACCGGTGAAACTATTCATGTGAATGGTGGGATGTTTATGGGTTAAATGTTTGGCCAAGATGCACTTTTGTCTTGGCCGTAATTGCGGTGTAATCTGACTTGTCTAACGAATAGTATTACACTAGACTAGCCGCCATAAGCGAGCGATGCTTGCCTAGATGTTTTTTGTTGAAATATTTTCAGTGTAGAATACACGCTAGCTTGTTCTATAAAATTGAGAGGAAATTATGAGTACTGTAGAAGAACGTGTTAAGAAAATCGTCTGTGAACAATTAGGTGTTAAAGAGTCAGAAGTTCAAAATACTTCATCATTCGTTGAAGACTTGGGTGCAGACTCTCTTGATACAGTTGAGTTAGTCATGGCTCTTGAAGAAGAGTTTGAGACCGAGATTCCTGATGAAGAAGCTGAGAAGCTTTCTACAGTTCAAGAAGCAATTGATTTCATTATTGCGAATCAATAAGTATATTGAATTTTCTAGAGACCGTCCTTGGTAAAGCTTAGGACGGTTTTTTTTTGTAGAATATTGGTGTTCCAGTCATTAAATTATCAAACTCAGTTTGCTATGAGTGTTGGAATGATATTCCAAATTAACATTATTCAGCTTATCTTATTCATCTTATCTAGAGGCAGGCTATGTCTAAAAGGCGCGTTGTTATCACAGGTTTAGGGATGCTTTCTCCTTTGGGGAATACGGTTGGAGACTCATGGAAGGGAGTCATTGAAGGTCGAAGTGGTATATCAACCATTACGCGTTTCGATACCGAAAACTTTGGCGTCAAAATAGGCGGTCAAATTAAAGGTCTTGAGCTAGATAACTATCTCGACCCCAAAGAAGCACGCCGTATGGATGTTTTTATGCAATACGGTATGGTTGCTTCTATACAGGCAGTAAAAGATGCCGGCCTAGATAGCTTATCTCCAGAAGAAAAGTTGAATATTGGTGTTGCCATTGGTTCAGGTATCGGGGGTATAGAAACCATAGAAAATGTTCGCGATACTTATGTTAAATCTGGCCCTAGAAGAGTATCGCCGTTTTTTGTACCGAGCTCAATTATTAACATGATTGCCGGAAATGTCGCGATTCGTTTTGGTTTTAAAGGGCCGAATATTGCCTTAGTGACTGCATGTACCACGGGTACGCATAATATCGGTTACGCAGCGAGAACCATCGCTTATGGCGATGCCGATGTGATGGTCGCAGGTGGCGCTGAAATGGCGACTACTCCAGTGGCTATGGCAGGCTTTATGAATGCCAAAGCCTTATCTACTGCCAGTGATGCTCCAGAAAAAGCAAGCCGACCTTGGGATAAAAAGCGTGATGGTTTTGTGCTTTCTGATGGTGCCGGTGCATTAGTGCTTGAAGAGTTAGAGCACGCCAGGAAACGCGGTGCGACTATTTATGCTGAATTGACTGGTTTTGGTATGAGTGACGATGCGCATCATATTACGTCACCAATTGAAGATGGTTCAGGTGCAAGAATCTCTATGGAGAAAGCGCTGAAAGATGCCAGTATTTCGCCAGATGAAGTGGATTATATTAATGCGCACGGCACTTCGACACCTCTAGGGGATGTTGCTGAATGCAAAGCAATTAAAGATCTATTTGCTAAAACAAGCAATAACTTACTGGTCAGTTCAACTAAGTCGATGACAGGGCATTTACTCGGTGCTGCGGGTGCTGTGGAAGCTATTTTTGCTGTGAAGTCGATTACAGATCAAATAGCACCACCAACGATTAATTTGGATGAACCAGAAGATGGGTGCGATCTGGATTTTGTAGCGCATAAAGCGCGTCCTGCAAAAATTGAAACCGCGCTATCAAACTCTTTTGGTTTTGGTGGTACCAATGGCACCTTGATCTTTAAAGCCTACAAAGGCTAACTCGACTTTTAATAATAACTATTTTGAAGATTTATAAGTTTGTGTTTTATGTTAATGTATAAGTCTTCAAGAAAAGTGCTCAATATCTCTTGTATTGGGTGGAGCATAAGAATAATAAAAAACTATCTTAAGGTTATATTCTCGTGAAAAGACCTGCGCACATTACCATGGTAAATGGTGTCGAAACCTCTGCAATAGATATTGCAGATAGGGGGCTGGCATACGGTGATGGCTTATTTGAAACGATGCGTGTAATCGAGGGTGAAATACCACTGCTTTCTTTTCATTTAAAACGTTTTTTAAACGGGGTTGTTGTCCTAGGGCTTGGGGATAAAAATCGTTTAAAACGTGATTTTCTTCACTATATAAAAATCACTCTGAATGAAATAAAAGATAATGCGTGTTTAGAATCATCACTTATTAAAATGATGGTGACCCGAGGTAATGGTGGGCGTGGTTATGTTCCGCCAGAAGAAGCTTCCTGTCACTTTATTGTTCAAGTCTTTGATTTGCCTGTTTACCCTGAATCGTATTCCTCTGGTGGCGTGACTATACGTGAATGCCAATATCGTTTGGGGTTTCAGCCGCAACTTTCCGGTATTAAGCATCTTAATCGTTTGGATCAGGTGTTAGCCTCACAAGAGTTATTAGATGAGCCAGAAGGTCTTCTTTTAGATTACAAAGATAAGATAATAGAGGGAACAAAAAGTAATTTACTGGTATTTAAAGGTAAAAAAGTGATCACGCCAGACTTAAGTGGCTGTGGTGTGCACGGTGTACTTCGTCAAGCGCTTCTAACGCCAACTCATCATTTAGAACTTGCAGTAGAGCTTGGAGATTTAAATATGCATGACATTTCAGCCTGTGATGGCTTGGCACTGGTTAACAGTGTCTTTGGGATTTGGTTTGTGAATACATTAATACTTCAAAATGGAGATAAAATAAACTATAAACAACCGACTAATTATGGAATTATTCGGGACTATTTGACGCAGAATTATTCTTACTGATGTGCGATTAACTTAGGAACTGAATTCTGGTGTTTTTATTGCGTTTATTATTCATACTGTTCGTTATTTCATTCTTATCTGCTGCAAGTGCCTACTTTGTATATAATAAATCGCTTGATCAGCCATTGGCTATTTCTGATCACGGCCTTATTTTAGAAATTCAAAAAGGTCAGACTCTCAACTCTGTACTCTTGACCTTAGAAAAACAAGAGGTTTTAGAAAGTCTTTGGCCAGCAAAAATTTATGCGCGATTGAATCATTTAGGCAGCCAAATTAGAACGGGTGAGTTTAAGTTAGTCGCACCGATCACTTTACCCGAATTACTTCGGTATATTTCTAGTAATAATCAAATTACTTACTCAATTCAGTTTATTGAAGGCTCAAGGTCTCAAGATGCGCTTGCTGTTTTATCGAGTCATGAGAAGCTGCGCCATAGTTTGATCGGGCTATCAAATAAAGAGATAGCGACAAGGGTTGGGATAAGTCAGGCAGTCGATTTAGAAGGGCAATTTTACCCAGATACCTATCATTTTCATAAAGGTGAAAGTGATTTGGATATTTTGAAACGAGCGCATAAGCGTTTAAGCACGATTCTAGAAGAAGAGTGGAAAAATCGTCAGAAAAACTTACCGTTAGAAAATTCATATCAAGCGCTTATTCTAGCGTCAATCATAGAAAAAGAAACCGGTGTGCCAGAAGAGCGTCCAGAAATTGCAGGTGTATTTGTGCGTAGGCTTCAGAAGAAAATGCGTCTTCAGACTGATCCGACCGTTATATATGGTTTAGGTGATAGTTATCAAGGCAATATCACTCGCAAGCACTTAAAGCAAGAGACGCCCTATAACACCTATAAAATTTCAGGTTTACCACCCACGCCAATAGCTTTAGTTGGTCGTGCTGCGATTCATGCGGCTGTAAACCCAAAACCAGGAAAAAGTTTATATTTTGTGGCTAAAGGCGATGGTTCGCATTATTTTTCAGAATCGATCAGTGAACATAATAAAGCCGTCAAAAAGTACCAGTTAACTCGTCGTAGTGATTATCGATCCTCTGCGCAATAAAATTTAAAAGAGAACGTTATATGTCAGTAAAACGGGGTTTATTTATTACCGTAGAGGGCGGTGAAGGCGTAGGAAAATCAACTAATATCGCCTTTATGCAGCAAGTACTCCAAGAAAATGGGCTTGAGGTAATAGTGACGCGTGAACCGGGTGGTACGCCTTTAGCTGAAGAAATTCGTGAGGTCTTGATTAAAAATCGAGAAGAAAAAGTAGTCTCTGAAACAGAGTTGCTTTTAATGTTTGCTGCCCGGGCACAACATTTGTATCAAAAAATATTACCGGCATTGGAGAAAGGGCAGTGGGTGATTTCAGATCGTTTTACCGACGCG
>TARA_R110002072_G_scaffold269796_1_pt1 | contig 28808 bp, 23 predicted proteins | sample TARA_R110002072 | Tara Oceans TARA_R110002072 (sample SAMEA4397118) | marine metagenome | biome: Polar Biome; feature: [SRF] surface water layer (ENVO:00010504); material: water (ENVO:00002006), including particulate matter (ENVO:01000060) such as... | depth 5 m
GGGTCGTTGGTGTCCCAGCAGCCAAGTCGCAACTCGCACTCGCAAACTCGCAACTCTCGTACAGGTGTGCTGAGGTGAAGAGAGGAAGTGCCGTTGGGATGCGGGTTACTAACAGATGTGCTTCCGTAGCACGCGTCAAGCTGACCTGGCGAGGCGGCAAGGCGATTTCAGCCAGGCTGGCAACGCGAAGCCATTTGATCATGGTGGCGCTTTCCATCGCACTCAGTAGGCTGACGCGGCGACCATGAGAATTGCTGACCTCTTCGGTGCCGGCGCGCCGGTAATCTCGTTCGAGTTCTTTCCCCCTAAGACGGAGGAAGGCGTCGAGACCCTCTACCGCACGGTGAAGGAGCTGATCCCGTGTCGCCCGTCCTTCGTGTCGGTTACCTATGGAGCTGGCGGCAGCACGCGGGACCGCACCCTCGAGTTGGTTGCTCGGATCCAGCGCGATCTGGGCATCACCACGATGGCACACCTGACCTGTGTCGGCAGCACCAAGGATGAGATTCGCGACACCCTGCAGCGATTGCACGACTCGGGCATTCGCAACGTGTTGGCGCTGCGCGGCGATCCACCCAAAGGGGAGACCGAGTTCCAGGCAACCGAGGGCGGCTTCCAATTTGCCACCGAGCTCGTGGCATTCATCCGTGAGCAGGGCTTGGACTTTTGCATCGGCGCTGCCTGCTATCCCGAAGGGCACGTTGAGAATCCTGACCTGGAAGTCGACCTGAAGCACTTGGTAGAGAAGGTGGATGCTGGCGCCGACTTCCTCGTCTCCCAGTTGTTCTTCGACAACGACGAATACCGTGCCTTTGCGCGGCGAGCGCGCTCGGCAGGTGTGACGATTCCGATCGTTCCTGGCTTGATGCCGGTCACCAACGTGTCCCAGGTGGAGCGCTTCACCAAGATGTGCGGCGCACGCATCCCGCAAGAGCTCTACCGCCGTCTGCGTATCGTTGAGGATGACTCCGCTGCGGTCGTTGCGACGGGCGTGCAATGGGCAGTCGACCAGGGGCGCGAACTGCTTGCCCGAGGTGCGCCAGGCCTGCACTTCTACACGCTCAACCGCTCGTCAGCGACTTTGGCCGTGCACGCGGCACTGGGCTTGTAAGCAAGAAGGTCAGAGCTGCTTCCGTGCTTGGGGAGGTCCGCCGCGAGCTCTCGCTCGAAGTCGACGCCTTGAACGCGCCGCCTCAGTAATCGCGGCGCATCAACAAGCGCGGCACCATGAACTCGGCACATCAACAAGCGCCGCACCATGCACGCGGCGCATCAACAAACGCCCTACCATGAACGCGGCGCATCAACAAACGCGGCGCCGCAACCCGCTACTCACCTACGCCTCAAACTCTTCGGCGCGCAGTTGCGGGTGCACGCCATCTTGCCGCTTCAAATCTCGCAAGCGTTCGCACAGTCCGGACCAGCGCTTGCCGTCGTCGTTGTTCTTGACGGCCATCTCGAGCGCTTTGCGGGAGCCAACCAACACCACCAACTTCTTGCCGCGCGTGATCGCAGTGTATGCCAGTGAGCGGCGCAGCATCAGAAAGTGGTCGGTCGTAATCGGGACGACCACCGCCGTATATTCGCTGCCCTGTGATCGGTGCACCGAGATCGCATACGCAGGCAGCAAGTCGCCGAGTTCTTCGAACCCATACTGGTGCTCCCGCTCTGGGAACCGCACGTAGACCTTCGCCGCTTGCTTGTCGATGTGCGTCAGTTTGCCGACGTCGCCGTTCCAAACCTCACGGTCGTAGTCGTTGCGGATCTGCATCAACTTGTCGCCGACGCGATAGCGCTTGCCACCGCGTTCGACCTCGATCTGCCCTGGGTTGAGCAAGTCCTGCAGGTCACGGTTGAGCGCGTCGGCGCCGACTTCCCCGCGATACATCGGGCACAACACTTGGATGTCGCGCATCGGATCGAAGCCAAACTTGCGCGGGATGCGCGAACCGACCATTTCGCGCAGTAGCGCGCGCGCCTGGCGTGAGTCGTTGGCTTCGACAAAGAAGAAGTCTCCGTCCTCGCCGCCGCTGGTCGGGATCTCACCTTTCAGCATGCCGTGCGCCACTCGCACGATGTCCGAGTCGTTCTGTTGTCGGAAGATGCGCGTCAGTGCTGACACCGCAACGCGGCCGCTGGCCAGGATGTCGGCGAGCACGTTGCCGGGACCGACCGAAGGCAGCTGGTTCTGGTCGCCAACCAACACCAACGTCATCGTCTTCGGCACCGCACGAAGCAGCGAATAGGCGAGCTGGATGTCGAGCATCGATGCCTCGTCGACCACCAGCATGTCACCCTCGAGCGGATGTTTCTCGTCGCGGGCGAACCGATTCGCGCCGGGTGTGAACTCAAGCAAGCGATGCAGCGTGCTGGCAGCCAGTCCCGTCGACTCTTCGAGACGCTTTGCGGCGCGGCCTGTTGGCGCTGCGAGCACCAGAGTCAGTTCCTTCTGCTCAAGGATCTGCACCAAGGCGCGCACAATCGTCGTCTTACCAACGCCCGGACCACCAGTGATGATCGAGACTGGTTCGCTAAGAGCCCGCACGATGGCCGCCGATTGCGATTCGGCCAACTCCATGCCAGACACCTGCATGAACCACTTCACGGCCGACTCGGCTTGCACCGGCAGCTTCTCGTGCTTGCCTAGGATCAGTTTGTTGATCGCGCGCGAGACCCCGTCTTCCGCTTCTACCAGTGCGGCCGGATAGACAACCGGTTGTGGATCGTCGTGCAACAACACGGGGCCTGGTGGCAACTGTCGCGCGATGCGGCCGGCCGCTGCCAACTCGGGCAGCCGGACCTGCAGCGATTCTTCGCCGCAGGACAACAACTCCGATGTGCGTCGCAGCAGCACGGCTTCGGGCAAGTAGCAATGGCCTTCGCGTGCCGCCTGTCCGAGCACGAACTCCAGGGCGGCGTCAAGTCGCTCAGGTGCCGTTGGGTCGATGCCCATCTGGCCAGCCAGGCGATCGGCGATTCGAAAGCCGACCCCGATGACTTCGTCCGCGAGCCGGTATGGATTCGCCTCGACCATCGCCGAGGCGTTCGCGCCGTATCGCTTGGTGATGCGCGCCGCGAGTCCGGCGCCGAGCCCATGCGACCGCAAGAACACCAATACGTTCTGCAGGTCCTTCTGTGCCTTGACCGCCTCAGACAGCTCGGCGATCTTCTTGTCGCCGAGGCCACGCACCTTCTTCAGCTTGTCCGGTTCGTCCTCGATAATACGCAGCGTGTCCTCACCAAACTCGCCGACGATCTTCTCGGCGGTTGCCGGGCCGATGCCCTTGACCAGCCCCGAGGCCAGGTAGGCTTCGATGCCGGCCGCCGACGAAGGCGCGATGGCCTCGAACGTTTCTACTTTCAGCTGAGGTCCGAACTTGGGGTGCGAGTCTTCCTGGCCGGTGACGCGTAGGCGCTGTCCTTCCTTCAATCCGGCCATTGGGCCAACAGCGGTAACCACCTTTCCTGTAGAGGCTTCGATCAGCTTAAGCACAGCCCAGCCCGAATCCGGATTTCGGAAGCTGAAGCGGTCGATAACGCCCTCGAGAGTCACCGGGTCGTTGGGGCTTTCTTTGCTCATGGAAACTTAGGGGCCACCGCTCATTGTCATGCGGCGTCGATCCGCTAAGGTGCTCGGCCCTTTCCTCCGTCCAAAGAGGAGTGCTTGGCAACATACGCCAGCCTCCTTGTCGGCGCCATGTCGGCTCCGATACCCGGATGGGCGACGTCTGCCTTTACCTCCACCTCCCTGTCACACTCCGCATGATTCGCGTCCAGGTCCGCCCGAACGAGCCGTTGGAAGCTGCACTCCGCCGCTTCAAGCGTCAGTGCAACTACGCCGGCATCTTCCGTCTCGCTAAGAAGCACGCTTATCACGAGAAGTCCAGCGACAAGAAGCGTCGCGAAGGTCGCGAGCGTCTGCGCAACATCCTCATGGCCGAGCGTAAGCGCGGCGGTGGTTCGAGTGCGCGCAGCAACAAGAAGCGTCGTGCGCGCCCGGGCAAGGGCAACGACCGCCGCAGCGACCAACCGGATTTCGATCCGTTGACCGCGGACACGACGCTCGATCGCAAGGCAGCAGCGGAAGCCGGCAACATGCCGCCCGTGACGCCTGCCGCGCCCGCTGCTGCCGCGGAAGCGTAGTCGGCGTGCTGAGCGTTCGACATGCGCAGTGGCGCGGTCGAACGCCACACTGCACCTTTCCAGGCTGCACCGTTCTAGCCTGCATCGTTCCAGGCTGCACCGTTCCCCGCAGCACGGCTCCCCGCAGCACGGCTCCACAGAGCCGTGCGTTGCCAGTTGGCGACGCAGGATCAGCTGACGCGGGATCCAAGAGCTGCGTGTGCGCAACGAGCTGGCCGGGACCAAATCACTGGTCTCATGCTCTGTCTGTGTCGCGATTCACGCGGCCAACGGGATCCTGAGTTGGCACTGCCGCGCTACCCGGGCGAAGGCCCCCGCGACCTGAGCAAGCCGCTAGAGCAGGTCCGCGTGCTCATCGATGCCCGCACCGCTGGTCAGCGCCTCGACCTTGCGCTCGCCGCGATCCTGACGTGGCGGTCGCGTTCGAGCATCGTGCGCATGATCGACAAGGGCATGGTCCGCCTCGAAGGCCGAATTGTGCCATCCAGCCGCAAAGTGAAGCTCGGGGATACGGTGGAAGTCGACGTGCCGCAGGATCCGGTGCCGCAGCCCAAGGCCGACGTCAACTTCGAGCTGCCGATCCTGTTCGAAGACGAATACATGATTGCCGTCGACAAGCCTGCGGGCATGGCGGTGCATCCATCCGGCCGCCACTTGCACGGCACGCTGATTCACGAACTGCATCGCCGCTACCGCCGTCCGGAAGAACCCGATCACGACGTCGTGCCGCGGTTGCTACACCGCATCGATTTGGAGACGTCGGGCGTCGTGGCGGTGGGACTCGATGAACAGTTCCATCAGTTGGTTCGCAAGCAGTTCGAAGACCGGCTTGTGCAGAAGGCGTATCTGGCCGTGGTGCATGGCCGCCCGGCCAACGACCAGGGCCGAATCGATTTCGGCATTTGCCCGGACAAGCAATCGGCGGTGCGGCTCAAGCTGACCACCTGCGACCCCGGGCTCGGACAGTCGGCAATCACGCACTATCGCGTCGTGCGAAGTAGCCCGCGGTTCTCGTTGGTCGAGGTCAAGCCGGAGACGGGGCGCACGCACCAGATCCGCGTGCACATGGCTGGCATCGGCTGTCCGCTGGTTGGCGACAAGCTCTACGGGGCCGATGAACAGCTGTTCTTGCAGGGCATCGCCGGCGAACTCACTGCGGCAGGTCGCGAGGCGCTGGTCTTGGACCGGCATGCGCTGCACTCCCATTCGTTGACCTTCTATCACCCTAGGCGCGATCGCGAAGTGACCATCGAAGCGCCTCTGCCGCGTGAATTCGCCGAGTTGGTGCCGTAGTCCGAGAGCCGGGAGAGACGTGTCGACTCGCCTGCGGCAGCGCGGAGCTCAGTCGCCGCTGGGCGAATCGCCAAGCACACCCAACACGCGATCCAGGAACGCGAGCTCCGCCTCGGTGCAGTGGCTCCAGTCGAGCCCGAGCTGGTAGAAGTGTGAGCCAGGCTTGCTGTTGACGCGCGTGGCGCGGGGCCGAACCTCGAGGATCTCGTCATCGAGCGACAGGCGCAGGATCACGTCTTGGCCCGCAATGGGGGGCTGGCCCGTCTCAAGACCGATTCCCGTTCGTGATAGGTCTCGCACCGTGCACAGTGCCTGGTCGTTGGCGTTGATCCGGCCACACGCTACCAAGCTGGCTACGGCTACCGCGCCAACGCGCGTTGACCGGCGACGATCATCATGGTCCATGTCCATGGATCGGCATTTGAAGCCGGGTCTGTTGAATGCATCGCCCTGGCTGCACCTACCTGTTGCCGCCGCGGGGCTTGCCTCGCGGGACTTCTAGATCGCGTTCGCTGGATGGACCAGACGGTAGCGATCCGTCGCTCGCATGGGGTCCAGGCTGACTCGGCGCTGGGTGTCCGTTGGGTTACCAGCGACTGGCGTTGCCCGGCTCGAAGCTGGCGTTGCGCGGTTGGCGGCTGGGGTAGATTGCCCGGCACGGTCTGAGTGCTCCGCTGAGACGGGCTCTGCTGTCAACTCGGTAGCTGTGTATCCGTCCCGCGCTGCAGCGCGTTGACGATCGGATTCACTGCTGTTCACCGCGGTCTTGGGATCCATGGGAGCTCCTGGGTGACGAACCGATCTAGCGTAGGGGCATGTTGGGCCGCTGCCAACTGGGCCGCAGGTGAATTGGGCCTGGGATTCGCCGCCCGTAGCCCTAGCCCAGTGCCACAGCGGACCGTGGCGCACAATCCAAACGTGCTTACGTCCCGAACACCGAGCCGGCCAGCCACGGCAGAGCGCAAAGCACGACGAACAGCACGGCGACGGCTCGCAGCTCTCGGCCGATCGTAGGTGTAGGCCTTGGCAGTAGTTGCTCGTCTTCTGCTGCGTCGTGGTCGCTGCTGGAGTGACTGGATTGTGGCGGCGCAGCCTCGAACGGTTGGCTGTTGTTCTCGGTCGACGCCAGCTTCAGGCTCGGATCGGCGACCGGGAGTCGCAGTAGCCGTCGCCCGGCGAGCGCGAGCACGATCAGGGCCACCGGCCACCGTGCCAGCGACGGCAGCCCAGCTCCGAAGCCGGTGCCGAGCGCGCCGAGGAACAGGGCGCCGGCCATCAGGTTGCCCATCTCGAGGCCGCGATCCTCTTCGCGGCTATCGGTGAACGGCACGCGGTCGATCTGCGCCATGCGTTCGGCGGCGAGCACCGCCAGGCCAAAGGCGAACAAGGCAGCCGCGGCGCGATCGAGGTGGTTCGGCCCAAAGCTTGTGACCAAGACGAATGCGAGGCCATACGTCGGCAGCAAGACGTGCGTCGTCAGCGCCCGCCAGGTCGCATCGGAAACCAGGTCGCGTGACAGGCTTGGCGCGTGGCCGAAGACCCAGCCGGTGTCCGCTTGATCCGCGCGAGGTAAAAACGCGATCAAGAACGGTAGGTAGATGGCGGGCAGCTGCAGCAACAGGCAGACCAGCACGAAGTCGTTCTTGCCGCCATCCGCTCCGAGGGTCAAGAATACCATGCCGGCCGGCAGCCCCAGCAACGGCAACACTCGCGCCCGGAAGCCGGGGCTGCGCCACATCGAGATCGCGACGAACTCGGCAATGCCTAGCCGTGGGCCGCGACCGCTGAGTTTCGCGAGCAGGCGCAGCAGCGGTTGCCGCGTGCTGATGCGATTGCGCGTTGGGGTGTTGCCGGTGAGCAACGCGATTGTCGTGATCAGCAGCACGAGCACCAGCCCGGCCCAAGGCAGCAAGCGCCACGCTTCGCCGCTGGGGTTCGCGAGCAGCCTGGCAGCGTGATAGGGCGGTAGCAGTTCTGCTCCGATGCGTCCGATCGGCAGTGAGTCCGCGGTGCCATTCAGTTGCCGAAGTGCCAAGGCAAACAGCACGAAACCAGCGCCGAGCAAGCCGGCCTTGACGGAGCCCATCGCAAGCGTCGCTCGCGCGATGCCGACGAGACGCCCGAGCACGGCGCGGAACGTCGCGAGCGATGCATTGGCGATGCCGGTGCAGGCGCAGGCGGCAATGATGTAGGCGATCGCTTGCAGCCAGTCTCCGGTCAGGTGCGCGAGCAAGATCGCAGGCGGCAGCGCCATGCCGGTGGTGACGAGCACCAGTTGGAACGAAGCGTGGCCGGCGCGGGCCAGCACGATCGAGGTCGACGAGACGGGGGCGCCGGCCAACAGCGTTGCATCCGCGGCCTGGCGCAGCGGCCGCTCTTCGTCGCCGAGCGAGCCGATGCCGATCAACAGCGTCGAAAGGCACAGATTGGCGGCAACGAACGGAATCGCGGCCACGTCGGGATACAGCAGCATCGCGAAGAGGAACGCGAGCAACGACTGCCACATGATGGTTGTCGTCAAGCTGCTGCCCTGGCCGTCGCCGGCTCGGCGCGAGTCGCCGAAGAAGTCGAGCAGCAACCACGTGCGGATCAGCGCAGCGATCTGGATGCGGGCGCGAATGGGCCTCATGTGGCGTGTCCTTCGCGCAGCAACAAGCACGACGCAGTGTAGCCATGTAGATAGGTCATGCCGCCGACTGGTCCGATCTCACCGTTGCAGGTGCAGCCGGCCATGGGCACATCGGGAGCCAGCGACGCGAACCGTTCGTGGTCCATGCCTTGCCGGCCGATGCAGCGGAACATCAACGCCGCTTGCGCCAGTCCGACGTTGGATAGTTCCAGTTGTGTCTGCAGGTCGTCGAGGCCCGACGAGCCATCGCGCAGATGCAGTTGGATCGATCGTCCGACCGACAGATGTTCTCCGACAACCAGATCGCCGTCATCGATGCCGAGCACGTTGCGCACCAAGAAGTCGCCAGCGGTCGGTTCAGACATCGCAAACGGGTCGCTCGCGATACCGAGGAATAGCGGGCTGCCGTCGGCGAGGGACGCGTCCTCGTCGGTCAGTGTTTGCAGCTGTGCTTCGACGAAGTTCTTGATCGGCATGTCATCAACACGCGCCAGTCGGTTGCGGTTGGCTTTGGTGATGCGACCGGGTTTGCCGATCGGGCGACAACCCTGCGCGACTGCTGGCTCGACGACGATATTGCCGGACAGGGTCAACACAACGGCGCCTTGATTGACTCGTTGGCGGCCGCAGAATAGCGCGTTGCCTTCGGGGTGCTGGCTGCCGCTGGCGAGACCGCCGACCTTGGGCACTGACGGCAAGATGAAGTCGAGCCCCGCGAGCAACGATCGCATGTCGCAGTGAAAAGGCTCACCGATCACCAGCATGCCGCGCGTCGGATCATCGGTCTTCGGCAGCAATCGGCGCCACGCGGAAGGTGCTGCGTCGGCGTGTGGCAGGTCGGCGTTCGAGATGACGGTCGCCGCTGCTTCGGCTCCCGGGAACCTGCCCGCGAGAATCGACACCGCCGGCTGCTTGTCCGACATCGTGTTTTGATGCAGCAATCCCGCGCCGGTACATCCAACCAGAGTCTTGGCGCCAATCATCTCCTGGAGGAGCACCGGCAAGCGATCGAGGTCGGCGCCATAGCTGGCCGATGCGAACACAACGATCAGATCGACGGGACCGTCCCCGAGGCGGCGCCGCACATCGCTGGCAACGGCTTCGCAGGCCTCTTCCAGGTCGTTAGATTCAGCAAGTGCGCTGTGGAATTCCATGAGTCGGGTCACCGGTCGCAGTCGCGCCGCGTGCAGGTCCGCATGCAGGCCTGAACGCAGGTTGGCACGCAGGCTGGCAGAAGGCTGGCACGAAGGCTAGAAGGCACGATAGACGAGTCGCGCGGTGGTGCAACGAAGCGACTGACGGGGATTCCGTTGCCGATCGCCGCGCGCCATGAGAAGGTGCGCAGCGTGCAGATTGTCCTAGTCAGTTCGCCGGGCACCGGTGGCGCGCCACATTGGAGCCATGAGCTCGCGTCGGACTTCGCCCGCCTTGCGGTTGCGCGGGGTGCAACCGTGCGATGGCTAGCCGGGCTGCACCAGGGCCAACCGGTGCCGCCGGGGTCGCCCGGGGTCCAGGTCTTCGCCCATCAGGATCGACGCGAACTGCCGTGGTCGAAGGTGGCCGCGAGCCAATTGGACGTGCCACTCGAAGTTGCGCTCACCGCGTGCTTGCGCGAAGAGCCGTTGTCGGTGGTCGTGCATGTCGGGGTCGGGACCCAGGGCACGCCGAACGTGCTCTGGTTGTCCGACCGACTCGGCAGTCGCACGTTCGCATGTCTGCGTGGCATCGAGTTGGTCTGCCATCGCGGTGACCTGCTCGATCGCGACCAGCGCATCTGTTCTGACTGGTCCGATCCGGAGCGCTGTCGCTGGTGTTGCTCGACGTCGTGGTTTCGGCGGCCATCGAGCAACGATCTGCGCAACCGCGTCGATCTGTTGATCGCCGGCCTGCAGACCTGCAACAGCATCTCGGTGCCAGAGGAAGACGACGTGGCCTTCGTCAAGGAACTCGGCATCGCCGGCAAGCTGATCGCCGTCGGCGCCACTGCCGAAGAGCTCGTGGCTCGCGTGTTCGCCGCGGCCGACCCAGTTCGTTAGCCGGACAGCTAACTGGCCCAACTGATCTGGCCCAATCGGCGGCTAGTCCAGTCGGCGGCTAGTCCAATCGGCGGAAGTCGAGTGCACCGAAGTCGAAGTCCGCGATGGGACAATCGATTTTGAACGAGGCGATCTTGCTCTGGCTGTCCAGCTGGAACGAAACCAGCGCGAACGGCAAGAACTTGTCTGGGAAGTCGACGCGGAACGTGTCGTCGTGCCAGTGCTTCATGGTGCCGTAGATGCGGCGCTTCGCCGGCACGAGCACCAGGGAGAGTTCGCCACTTGCCGTCAACTCGACCTTGGCGCCGCCGTAGATCTCGTCCTCGTAGTTGCCGGCGTAGGCCTTCAGCTCGTGGCTCAACGACGTGCCTTCGCGACGCTGGCTTTCTCGCTTGGCAACCGCGGCCTTGGCGCTGGCGTCGATGCGCTGCTTGACCGTTGCGATGCGCTCGAGGATCTTCATGCCGTCTTCCCCGGCATACTCGGCGTAGAACGCGCGCTTGAGCGCTTCGTTGACGATGCCGTCGTTGCCGTTGTTGAGCAGCACGAAGCCGAATCTCTTGCCGGGCATCATCGAGACCTTGCTCAAGAACCCCGGCATGCCGCCGTCGTGTTCGACGACCTTGTTGCCACGGTCAACGGACAAGAACCAACCCAGGCCGTAGCTCTTGAAGTCGTCGGTTCGCGAGCCGGAGCCGCCAGGAGAGGTGTTGGTGTGGGGGCGCCACATCTCGACCAGGGACGCTGGTGCCAGGAGTTTCTGGCCCTTCCAGACACCGCCGGCCATCAGCGCGCGCATCCATATGCTCAGTTCGTGCGCCGACGAGTAGATCGATGCGGCGGGCTTGCACGCTTCGAACACGTGGTCGGGAATCACCTTGCCATCGATGTGCGGCAGAGCGCGCAACGCTTCCTCGGACAGGCTCTGTGCGTTTGGGCGTGACTGGTTCATGCCGAGCGGCTTCATGATGCGCTTCTGCACGAAGTCACTCCACGTCTCGCCGGTCTTGTGTTCGACGATCTTGCCAGCGACCAGATACATCAGGTTCTGATAGCCAAACTCGCTGCGGAACTGCTGCGTGATCGGCAGCTTGGCCAGGCGTCGGATGACCTCATCATCGCTGTAGTCGCTGCCGTACCACAGCAGGTCGCCAGCGAAGGTCGCGAGACCGCAGCGGTGGCACAAAAGATCGCGAATCGTCATGTGCGCCGTGATCCACGGATCGCTCATGCGGAACTCGGGCAGGTGTTCGATCACCAGGTCATCCCAGCCGAGAAGATCTTCTTCGACGCAGATTGCCACGGCGGCGGCAGTGAATGCTTTGCTGCACGACGCAATGTTGGTCAGGGTCTTTGGCGTCATTGGCTTGCCGGTCGACGCTTCCCCGTAAGCCACTTCGGCGACGATGCCGCCATCTTGCACAACGGCGACGGCGAGCCCCTTGACGCCATATTCTTTGCCTGCTGCCTGTACCAATTCTTGGATGCGTCCGGCAGTCGGGACCTGCTGGGCGGCGGTGGTGCCGATCGTCAGCAGCAGCAAGGCCACAGCCGAAACGCGGGCCACAGCGAAACGAATCCAGTGCGAATGAGAAGGTGCAGTCATGGAGTCACCTCATAACCGATTCGTTGTGCTTGCGGCGGATTGGAATGCGCCGATTGTCAGGGCGAGACGAAACCGGCACGGAACGATATGCTTCGCAACCGAATGCACCTCGTTTCCGTCGCCATGGCAAGTGTGCTCGCTGTGGGGTTGTCCGCACAATGCGTGCGTCCCATTCCGCCTGCAACAGGCTTGCCTGTCGATCACACCTTGACGGTGCCCGTGACCTATTCTGACGGCTACGTCAGCAACGGTTCCTTGCTGTTGCCGAGTGGTCCGCCGCCAACGTGTGGCTGGCCCCTCGTGGTCTACGTGCATTGGCTCGGCGGGTCGCGCTTCGAAGAGACCGCGTTGCAGTTGTTCGTCGCCGAGCAGGGATACGCCGTCTGGAGCTACGACGTGCGTGGTCAAGGCGAGACCGTCGCGGCCAATCCCGGGCACCCGAACATGGGCAGCACGCTGTGGGGCCCGGTCGAACGCCATGACCTGGCCGAGCAGATCGAATGGGTCGCCAATGCACCGGCGTGGCAAGCTTCGATTGATACCACGCGGCTCGCCATTCTTGGCACCAGTCAAGGCGGCGGCCACGCCTGGTCGGCGGCGGCATTGTCAGGCGAACTGCTAACGACGCCAGGACGTACGGCGATCACGTTTCCCGTTGTGCGCTGTGCCTTGCCGCGAGACTTGGTCGCAAACCCAACCCAAGATTGGTTGCGCCAAGGAGAACTGTTTAGCACCTGGTGGCTCGATGCCGTTTCTGGTGTCTACCCGGCGTTGCCGCTGGACCCAACGTTTGTTCAGCAAGCACGTACGGCGTTTATCAACCAGGACCCTGCGAGTTTGCGCGCAGCTTGGTTGCTCGATGGGCGGGACGTATCCGCACGCTTGGCAGTGTCCACGGTGCCCGTGTTCTACCGTCACGCGTACTTCGATCTCGTTAGCGGACCGTTGTCTGGCATCGAGCATTTGGAGTCGATGTCCGGTTCGGTTCGTTCGCTGTTGAGCACGCTGGGCCACAACGTTCCCAACAACCTTCTCGAACGCACCGCCAACAAGAACCTGAGCTTGCGGTGGTTGCACCGCTACCTTTGGGATGAGCAAAACGAGGTTGAGCTCGAAGCGCCACATCAGCTCGCGATGGTGCCGTTGTCTGCGAGCGATCGCGATGACGCGAACTACGCTTGGAACCGCACCAGCACAGCCGATCTGATGCCGTCGGGAAGTGCCGAGCGGTTCTTCTTGATGGACAGCTTCGCGCTCAGTGCGGTGCCTGCCGCGCCGCAGAGTGACGCGCACATTGCCCACGTGGTCGACCCTGCGGCGACCAGCTTCAATCCCACCGACTACTTCGATCAACCTGGCGCTCGAGGCATGGCTAGCGTGTTCGCGGCCTGCCCCTACGAAGAACGTGTGTGGTCGATGGTCCTCAACAGCGAGAGCCAACTCGATCGCAGTGCGCTGTTGCACCTAGCGGTGGTTCCCGATGCGGCGAGTTGGATGGTTGCCGCGAGTCTCAGCATTGAGCCGGTTTCTGGCGATGAGGTCACGGTGGCGAGTGACGTGATCGTTTCGCGCACCAGTGTGCCGGGTGTGCTCGAGCAACATGACCTGCGATTGCCGCCGGTGGCCGTGCACGTGCCATCTGGAGCAACCGTGCGATTGCGCTTGAGCAACCACTGGCTGCACGAGTTCCCGATGCAGCCGAAGTTGGTCGTGGCCCCGTTGTTCACGGACTTCGGCGTCGACCTCAAGCTTGGCTCGCAGCCTGTTGGCTCGTGGTTGGAGTTGCCGTTGCGGCCGCTGACCCCGAAGTTGGTCGTCGACCAACGGGCGATCGATTTGGCCACGATGCCGCAGGTTCAGGCGACGTTGCGCGGCGGGTTGGACCACGCGGGCGACCCTTACTTCGTTGCCTTGGGATTCAGTGGCATCGTGCCATCGACAACCTACCTCGGCGTCACTGTGCCCGTCGAAGGAGATTGGCTCGTGGTCGCTTCCGCGGCCAGTCAGTTGCCCTACTACTCAGGGTTCTTGGGCTTCCTCGACGCGAATGGCGACGCGAGTTGCTCGGTGGACTACTCAGTGGTCGCGCCGTTGCCGCAGGCTCTCAACGGCCACCGCCTGACGATGACGGCGTTCGTCTGGGATTTCCATTGGGCGCCGACTGGCGAGCCAACCAACGCCTGCGAGATCGCGCTGCGGTAACCCGCCCCGCCGGGTTTCTGGGCGGGGTTGGCGCCCCGCCATCCGCTACGCAACGCCATCGGCTACGCCCCGCCGGCCGCTGCGCCCAAGCGGCCGCCAAGCGCCCGCTAGTCACTACGCGTCGCCGGCGGCTTCCATGCGGCGCTTGCGCCGTTCGTCGGCCGACATCTCGGTGTCGAGGCGACCAAGGAATGCGCCGCCTTCCTGCGCCCGAATGAACTTGGCGAACAGTGGCGTGACCTTGCGAACATGCTCGAGCATGTCGAGCGCCACCTGCCGATAGGAGAAGTGTCCCTCGGGACCGCTGCGCAGTTCGACGAAGTAGGCGACCTGGCGCGGGTCGAAGACCAAACGCACGCGTTGCAAGAACCCGAACGGCGTCACGTAGGCCGCCGCATTCGGCAGCTTCGCGGCGATGCGTTGTTGGCGTTCGGCGGTGCGCGTCATGACCTCGATGTATTCGTCACCGAGCCCGCCTTCCCGCATCAGCGGCGGCACGGCGAAGCCGTGCGCGGTCGTCAACAGCTGCTGTTGTTGGAAGCCCTTGCGGTGGCGTCCAATGTCGCGGTAGGCACCGAAGTCGAGCACGGTCTCAAACTCGAACATGTCGCCGCCTTCGAAGCCTTGCGGCCAGGCATCGTGCGAACCGCGCGTTGCGAGCACGCGATCGAGCAGCTGCTCTTTTTGCTCTGCAGTCATCGCTTGCACGCGTTCGACCAGCGCCGAGAACGGCAATTGGCTCGATTCGTAAAGCAGCGACGCCAGCAGGCGGTTGTCGAGATTGTTGTCGTGGCGCAGCAGCGTCGTGTGGCCCTCGGCTGGACCCGTGTGCGTCTCTCCCTTGGCGATGCCGAGGTCCTGCGCAATCTTCGGTAGGTCGGCGTGCAGCGACTGTTGGAACGCGTTCGGTTTGGCGTGGCTCAGCAGCGTTGGCAACACCTGTTCGGCTTGTTCCTTGATGCGCTCGCCAACCAGGCGGAACTCGGCCAGCGGATGGCTGCGCAGCTCGCTGATGATGTCGCTCAGCGTGCGTGCGTCGGCGACCATGCCCCACTTGGTGTAGATGGCTGGCGTCAACAGGTAGCGGGCGGCGTCGAAGGCTTCTGCCTTCAGCGTGCGCATGTAGGCGCCCTTGTTTTCATTTTCGCCGAGTGGCCGGATGCGCTTCAGGTGGTCGAGCAGCTCTTTGGTTGCGCGCGTGTAGAGCGCGAACGTTTCTTCGAGCACCGCGTCGTAGTCGGCAAGCACTTCGCCGCCGGCGGCCACGACGTCTGGATCGCGGTAGTGTGTCTCAGCCGTGAACGGAATGTAGCGCGTCGACGATTCTTCGAAGCTGCAGCGGCGTTCGCGTTGGATGAAGCGGGTCACCAGTTGCGATACGCGCTCGACGGCGAGGTGCACGACCGAACCCTCGCGCAGCGAGTTGTGGCCGTGATCGATCGCGTAGGTCTTGAGGAACTTGCCGGACTTGTCGGCCATCACGCTCGACAGTTCGTCCTTCTTGCCGGCTGGCAGCGGCAGGTCTTCGAGCGTCTTGCCCTGCGACTCGACGCCTTGACGCAGGCGGTCAAGGAACTGGTCGCGCATCGACTTGCTGCTGCGCGAGTAGACGCCGTTGAGGGTGGCGGCTACTTCGGCGGGCAGGTTGTGCACTAGGTAGATGTCGGCGTGGTCCGGGCCATCGACGACCGAGAAGTAGGCCTCGAGCAATTTGCGCTCGAACTCTCCGTACTTTTCAGGGGCACCCTTGCCAGAGTCACTGTTTCCAGAGCTGTTGGTCACGTCGCTCAGCTCCGCTTCAACGCGCGTTGCATCCAGAAGTAACAGGCGGCTGCACCGAGCGCGATGCCAGCGGCAAACGCGAACCAAACGATCGGTGCTTCGAGCGGAGTGATGTGGGCGAACATGCGTGCATCGGAGCGGTCCGGTGTTCACGAGGCAAGTCTCGACCTTCGAACGCGTTTTCGCCCGTCAGCACATTCTCTCCACGGAGTTTTCCAGTGCCCCCGGTGCGCCACTCAAGGGGCATGCAGCGAAGCACAAGGTTGGCGTTGGGGTTCTTGGTCGTGGCAGGCGTCGGCGCGGTCGTCGGGCCGGCGAATGGCCAGCAAGTGGCCTGGCAGGTACCGGTTGCGGGGGCGGTCGAATACCAGCGCTCGGGACGTGTCAAGGCGAGTGCCGTGTGCACCAGCAAGCAGGCGGCCTCGGTCGCCGCGCTCGCCTCGGCGTTGCCGGCGCGCTACTTGCGGCAGTTGCCGCCGGCCCCGTTCTTGTGTGAAGGCGAGCTGCGGCGCGACCGGCGGGCGCTCGAGGTTGCCGTTGCGGACCTGCGGGACGCGCTGCGGGCGATCGCGTTCGATCTGTCCTCGGGGTCGAGCTCGGCGCGTTTTCCACGGCTGCTGCCGTTTGGCGACGTCGCGGTGCGTGGTCGTTGGTCGCCGTGCAACGAGGCGGGGGAGCAGCAGTTGCGCGGGTCGTTGCAGGCTCGATTGCCACGCAGCTTGCCGCGCGAACCGCGCGACTTGGCGAAGCGTTTGGCCGTGTTCTGCAAGCCGGAGACCAACGGCAGCATGACCCTCTCGCGGGTCGTGGACCGGGCACGTGGCTTGGTGACGAGTTTTCGCGGTGAGTTGGACCTGGTAGTCCGCGAAGACAAGCGCTGCTTCCGGCGCCTGCAGATCGTCGAGCAGTGGCAGTTTGTTGCCGTGCGCGACAACCAGGACTTCGATTTCCGCAAGCGCGTGGCCGCAGCGATCCGGGCGGGCACGGCCTGGGTGAAGGCGGCCATCGACGCCGACAAGTCGTACCTGATCGATGCGCGCGGTGAGCGCAACTACGGCACCGGCCGGTTGGCGTTGGCGCTACTCGCCCTGCTGCACGGACATATCCCCGCCGACGACGAAATCGTGCGCAAAGGGTTCGCCGCCTTGCGCAAGCGGCGGATCGATGACGCGTATTCGCTGGCGACGTCGATGATGGCGATGGCGGCGTGGCATCGGCGTGTGTCGCTGAGCGACCGGGATCGGGCCGTGGCCAAGAAGTGGCTCGCCAAGATGCTGACGTGCATTGATACCCGCAGCAAGCCGGAGGAACTCCTGCGGTTCAACTACACGCGCGGCGCCCGCTATGACACATCGTTGCAGCAATACGGATTGTTGGGGTTGCGAGCGGCGCAGCAGATCGGCTTGGAAGTGCCGCCGTATGCGTTCGCGGCCGCCGTGCAACACTTGTTGGCGGTGCAGGCTCCGTCGGCAGGCAGTTACGCGTTGCAGACCGTCGATTATCTGCAATTGCGCGCGTCGCTGGGCACCGACAAGCCACCCGAGAGCACCCGGCACAAGGTGCAGGTTCGTGGCTTTGCCTACCAAGAACGCGACGCGCCAGCGTTTGGCTCGATGACCAGCGCCGGCGTCAGCGGGCTGCTGTTGGCCCGAGCCGGCTTGCAGCAGCAAGGCGGTAAGCATCGCGCGCTGCACAAGCGCATCGATGCGGCGGTTCTCGATGGCTTCGCCTGGCTCGCCAAGAACTTCTCGGTGCGGCTCAACCCGGGCTTCGCCGAACGCGCCGACAACCACTGGTCGTATTGGCTCTATTGCCTTGAGCGTTGCTGCGAACTCGATGGCATCGCCCGCTTGCAAGGGCGGGATTGGTACTACGAAGGCGGCCTGCAGTTGCTGGCGGCGCAGCGTGCCAACGGCTCGTTTCAGGCTGGCCACTCCAGCACGCTGCGCTTGGACAGCACCTGCTTTGCCATTCTGTTTCTCGCCAAGGCATCCGCGCCGGTGCCGATTACTGGCAGATGAGATAGGCTCCGCGGCTTCGTCATGGCTACTCGGTCCTTCGATCCACAAGCAGAACGCACGTTGCGCCGCCTTAGCTGGTGGTTGGTGGCGGCGCTGTTGCTGTTGGTCGGAGCGGGACTTCGCCACCACTTGGTTTGGGGCGAGTCGGCCAGCATGCCGTGGCTGCCGACCGTCTTGAACCTGATGGAAGGCGCCTGCCTGTGCGGGTTCGCCGCCGTTTCGGCCGTGGTCTGGTGGCGCGCGATGGCGTTGCTCGATGGCTGCAACGTCGACCGGGCCAAGTTGCTGCGACTCTCGCTGCCGATCTTGATCGCAGCGATCCTGGTGCCGTGCTTCCTGACGGCGGATCCCGTTGACTACGTCATACGCGGCCGCATCCTGTCGCTGCACGGCGGCAACCCGTATCGCGACGTCGCGCTCGACTATCCAGCGGATCCGTTCGTTGCGTTTGGCGATCGCGGCTGGAAGGACATGACGTTGCCGTATGGCCCGCTGGTTGCCAACTTGCAGGCTGCCATTGCGTGGCTGGCGAATCTGCTGCCGGTGTCGCCGCGCATCGAACTGATCAGTGCCCTGGTGCTGTTCAAACTGGTATTCGCCGCCGCGCTGGTCGGCTGTGCCACGGTGGCCGCCCGCATCGCCGAGTTGGTGCGGCCGGGAAGCGCCGCGGTTGCGTTCGTTGCGGTGCTGTGGAACCCGTTGTTGCTCAACGACTGCCTGGCCAATGCGCACAACGACTCTCTAGTTTTGCTGTGTGTCTTGCTGGCCGTGTTGGCCGCGATGGCGACTCGCTTTGCGACCATGGTTGTGGCGCTCTGCTTGGGTGCGATGACCAAGGTCGTGCCGGTCGTGCTTGGTCCCACGTTGTTTCTGTATGGCCTGCGAGCAGGCAAGCTGTCTCGGCTGGCGGTCGGCAGTGTGATCAGTGCCGCATTGTTGGGCGCCTTCTACCTGCAGTTCTTTACCGAGGTTGGCGTCGGCGCAGCGCTGCAACGCCAGAGCGAGCTGAAGGGCGCCAGCCTGTGGTGGGCTGTGCACCAACTCACCGATGTGTCACTGGCAACTCTGACGACGGTGGGTCGCGCCTTGGTGTTGCTGTGGGTTGGCGTTTGCTGCCAACGCCTGTGGCGCCGCCCCGAACCGCCCGAACTGCTGTTTGCCACCGCGTCGTCGCTGCTGATGCTGGCGGTGTTTGGCGCGGCCTTGTTTGGCACGTGGTACCACGTGTGGTGGTTGCCACTCGGGTTGTTGCTCGGTCGTGGCTACCTGTATCGCGCCGCCGTTTGCGTCACCGTGACCTCGTCGTTTGCCTACCTGATGTGGGCTTCGACGCGACGGTTCGGGGATATCGCCCAGTGGTGGATCGTCACCACGGGTGTGCTGTTGCCGTTGCTCGCGGCGGTGCGGTTGCCGCGCCCGAAGTTGCCGCGGTCAGCGCCTGCAGCCACATAGGCCGCGCCGCGCCGCCCGCTGGGCTAGCCGTGCTGATCTTCGAGGAAGCGCTCGGCTTCGATCGCTGCCATGCAACCGGTGCCGGCCGCGGTGACCGCTTGACGGTAGATGCTGTCCTGGCAGTCGCCGGCGGCGAACACACCCGGGATGTTCATCGCGGTCTTGCCTGGCACGGTCTTCAGGTAGCCGACGTCGTCCATGTCGAGCACGCCTTCAAATAGCTGGGTGTTCGGCTTGTGGCCAACGGCAAGGAACAGGCCATCGGCCTCGACGGTTTGCTTCTCGCCGGTCTTGCTGTGGGTGAGTTCGAGGCCGGTCACCTTGCCGGCGGAAACATCGAGCACGTCGGTGACGTTGTGCTCCCAGAGGACTTCGACCTTTGGATTGTTGATCGCGCGCTCGCGCATGATCTTCGATGCCCGCATCTCGTTGCGGCGCACGACCATGGTCACCTTGCTCGCGTACTTGGTCAAAAACGTCGCTTCTTCACAGGCCGTGTCGCCGCCACCGACGACGTAGACGTTCTTGTTCTTGAAGAAGAAACCGTCGCAGGTCGCGCAGGCGGAGACGCCGCGGCCTTGTAGCTTGGTCTCGTTTTCGAGGCCGAGGTAGATGGCGCTGGCACCGGTCGAGATGATCAGCGTCTCGGCCTTGAAGACCTGGTCTTCGGCCGTCGTGATCGTGAACGGGCGCGAGCTGAGATCGACCGACGTCCCCATGACGTCGTGGATCTCGGTACCAAAGCGAGCGGCTTGCTCCCGGAACATCTCCATCATCTCCGGCCCCATGATGCCCTTGGGGAAGCCGGGGTAGTTCTCGACGTCGCTCGTGATCGTCAATTGACCACCGGGTTGGTCGCCGGTCAGGAGAACGGGCTCGAGGTTGGCGCGCGCGGCGTAGATGGCGGCGGTGTAACCGGCGGGGCCGGAGCCGAGGATGAGAGTCTTGCGGATTTCAGTCATGGCGTGATGCAGAGAGTAGCCATGCTACGTGACCTTCTGCATCAGTTCCCACCGGGAATCAACGAGGTGGCTGCGACAGTTCGTATTCGCGGATCCGCTCGTGGTCCTTCGGCGACAGTGGCGTGGGTTCGAATTGCTCCCGCGAGCCGCTGGCCTCGACGGTCTTGGCGGTCAGGCCGGCGCTGGCGACCAGGTCGACGACTAGTTGACCGTATTCGCGCACGACGATGAATTGGGCGTGGGCGTCGTCGTTGTTGGGGTCTTCGACGTCGACCCGGAACCGCTGCGAAAAGCGGTTTTGACGGGCTGCCCCGAGCACTTCCAGCGGCTGCTTCTTGGCTACGGCGTCCCACGGCATGCTGTCGAGTGCCGCCTGAGACTCCACGGTCAGCAGCTTCCGGCAGGCTTCGCGGTCCGCTTGCTGCAGGGCGGTCTGGAAGGCCGAGAACGCGCGCATGGCGTTCTCGGAGCCGTCGTCGTGGGAACAACCGGAGAGGGCGGCCAATAGCAGCAGCATCAAGGGGCGCGCGATCATGTTGTAGACATCGTCATGTCCCAGGCTGGGACTGGAACCGAACCTGCGGGCGATCTGGTGTTTGGGTTATGTGGTGGTCTGGGTATCTGTTCTCTGGCGATTTGGCACACAGTTCTCCAGCCCGTGCTGGTTGGGCATACTGTTGCCATGCTGTTCCCTCGCCTTTGGCCGTTGCTAACTGCCTGTCTGTTGGCCGCGGGGGCCGTAGCCAAGGCGCAGGATGGCGCAGTCGAGCGGGTCTTTCGGCCCACGTTCGGTCGCATCGTGGATCACGAAGGCAAGCCGTTGGCTGGGGCGAACGTGACGCTGGTGGGTGGCATGCCGCACCTGCTGCCCGATCTGCAGGACATTCATGTCACGGAAGTGGCGACCGACAAGCGCGGTCGTGCGATGGCGCGTCTGCAGCAAGGCCTGTGCTATGTCGCCTGGGTCAGTGGCCCGGCGGTCGACGGCAAGATTGCGACTTCGGATGTCGTTGGCTACTTCGCGGCCGGCGCCATGTTCGAGCTCGAGTGTCATGAGCCGACCGAACCTGCGACGTGCAAGCTGACGGGGGAAGAGGCGTGGCAACACCTCGGCAAGCTGCGCTACTTCGCGATGACGTCGATGCCGGGAACCGAACGCGAGCTCGAACGAGGCGCCGATGGGGTGTTCCAGTTGCCCGGTAAGCCCTTCGATGCGTTCGAGGTTCGGCTTCCCGATGGCCAGGCACTGTGGCACGCCAGGATCCAGAGCGACTTGCGTTTGCCGCCGCCGCAGTCGATTCGGGTGCGCGCCGTCGATGCCGATGGCAAGGCGCTCACCGGTGCCAACGTCAAGCATCGCGTTGGACGGTTGTCGAGTTGGCGACTCGATGGCTTGCGATCGGTTGGGCAAGACCGGATGCGGCTGTTGGGCGTGACCGACGACGAGGGGCTGTGCGTCGTCGAAGTGCCCTACGAAACCAACCCACTTGAAGACGGCCGTAGCAACTTGCTGTTGTTTGTCGAGTCGCAGGGATGGCCGTCTGTCGCTGGTGGTATCTGGAACAGTTCATTCTACGTCAGCGATCGCAAGGTGCCGGAGATCAAGGGCGATGAGCTGCGGTTTGAGTGTGCCGAAGTCGAACCGTTGCGAGGTGTGATGCCGACGGCTCCACCTGGCACCACGGCGCATCTTGCCGCGATCTGCAAGCTCCACTTGCAGCGCAACAGCTACATGCACGACGCGCGCGTGTTCACGTCGGAAGTGGCCAAAGACGGCACCTTCGCGTTCGCCGACGTTCCGGCAGAACTGCACTCGTGCCGGTTGTCGTTCTTGCCGCCGGTTGGTAGCACCTGGCAGCCGCCGGTGTTTGCGCCGGAGAAGGGCCGGGAGTTGCCAGCGACGTTGTTGCCGTTGCCGGGCGGTGCGCAGCACACGCTGGAACTGGTTGCGCTGGATCTCACCGTCGTCGACCCGACCGGTGGCCCGGCGCGCGGAGCTGTTGCGTTCTTGTCGTCGGGCGATCGAACCGGAATCCTGCTGCGTGACTCGTTGTTGCGCGTCGCGTTGGATGAACGCGGCGCTGCGCAGTTGCGGGTCATGCCCGGAAACTGGGTGGTCGTTGTATTGACGGAATCAGGCTATTGCGGCGTGCCTTTCGATCTTGACGAAACGACGGACCAGGCGAACGTGCAACTTGAACCGCTTGCGGCCATGGCGGTGACGCTGAAGGATGGTGAAGGCAAGCCCGTTGTCGGTGCCCGCGTTCGTGCTCGCGGCACGACGACGCGCGGCACCAATGACCCTGTCAGCTCGATCCTGCAAGGACTTGGGCGCACCGCTCGCACGCATTGGCAGCGTTTGCGCACCGATGAGGCTGGCCAGGTCGTGATCCCGTTCGTGCCGGTTGCAGGGGTGCAACAGCGCGTCGAGCTACGCTGGGACGACGGTCGATCGGAGGAGTTCGCCCTCGAAGCAGATGCCAAGCTGTCGATCGGCGTTGCCGAGAGTTCGAACAAGCGCTGACGAAATGGCTGTGGCCCGAGTAGAAACATCGCATGGCTGAAGCGTTGCGTTCGATCGCTGGAGTGTGTGATGTCGAGTTCGTGCGAGGTGTCGATGCGGATCCATCCGCGGTGCCAGACCTGCTGTTGGAGGTGCCTCACGGGGCGACCCTGACCGAGCACTTTGACCAGCTTCGCGCCGAGCTGCAGGGTGACTACGACGACGGCTTACGTGACTTCTTCTTCGTCAACACCGACGTCGGTTCGCCAGAGTTGGCATTGGCGATCGCCAAGGGTGTGGTGGCGCGGGCACCGACACGTTCGGCTGTAGTGATTCGGTGCCTGTTGCCTCGCACGTTTGTCGACACCAATCGCGCGATCGCGCGCGACACGGTTGCCGCCGCGTCGAAACCGGGTGAGATGACACCCGGATTGCCGCCGTGGGTGCTGCACGCCGCCGATCGCGATCTGCTGTTGGATCGCTACTTCGCCTATCGCGGCGTGGTGGCGCCAGCCTTCGCCAGCTGTGAAGGCGATGGTCGGGCGCTTTGTGTGCATACCTATGCACCGCGCAGTATCGATGTGGCGGTCGACGAGGACATCGCATTGGCGCTGCATCAAGCCTACGCGCCGGATCGAATCCACACCTGGCCGTTGCGTGCCGAAGTCGACTTGATCACCCACGACCCCGATGGCTTTGTACTCGCGGACGAAGAGTTGGCTCAGCGTGCCGAGCGTGAGTTTGCTGCTGCCAAGGTGCAGGTGATCCGCAACGGAACCTACTCACTACATCCGTCGAGTCTGGCGTTTGAGTATGCGCAGCAATACCCGGGCAAGACCCTGTGCTTTGAAGTGCGGCGCGACTTGTTGCTCGACGCGTTTGTGCCGTTCGTCGAACTGCACCCACGTGCTGCGCAGGTCGATCGTATGGCCCAGCCGCTGATCCGGGCGCTCAGTTGAGTTCTTTGGCGGTCGCCGCACCGCCGCCGAACTGCAGGTCCTGGAGCAACTGCAGCACCTTGCGCTGGAACGGTCGCAGCAGCGGGTTGCTTGACAGTTTGATTGCGGCTGCGCATAGGTCGACGGTGCGTTCGATCAATTGCCGCGTCTTCTGTCGGTTCTTCGAGGTGTCGTGAATCCAATAGAGCACGATGCCCATGCTGTAGGTCCAGAGCAGATTGGGCAGCTGCTTCTGCATCGCGCTCGGGATCTTGGTCGAGCTGCCGGACAATACTTCGGCGAACAGTGCTTCGCCTTCGATGCGGATGTCGTCGCCGGCCGGATGGAACGGGTTGAGTGGGCTTTCGGGGTCTGCCGCACTGCGAAACATCAGCGCACTGAAGCGGTGATATGGCTCGATGACTTCAAGCTTGCTCAGCATTGCCGCCCGCAACCGTTGCAGCAGCGTGCGCTCGGTCTTCAGTAGTGGCAGCGCCTTCGCGACGTGCGCGTCGTGCACTTCGCGATAGAACGCCTGCAGCAACAGGTCCTTGCTCTTGAAGTAGTAGTAGGCGTTGCCGAGCGAGACTTCGGCCGCTTCCGCGACCATGCGCATCGTGGTGGCTTCGTAGCCATGCTCGCGAAACAGTTCGAGGGCTGACGCGACGATGCGTTGCTTGGTGCGTTCGCCTTTGCTTTGGGTCATCGTATGTCGTGGGGCCCGCGGGTGCTACTTGATCATCACGCCGAGGTCGGCGATGGACGCCCATGGTCCGCCATGTATCTCACTGAGGATGCGCAGCCGCAGGTAGCGTCCGGCCACCGGAGCACAGCGCATCGGCTGTGGTTGCCTGGTCTTCTTGAGCTTGGCCTTGGCGGCGACCGCGGCGAACAGTTGCGGGTCGTCGCTAACCGAGAACTCGCACGTCTTGATCGAGCCATTCCAGCCGTTGTCCTGGCGGGCGAGGTAGCAGAGGCCGTGAACGGTCGTGCGTTCGCCGAGATCGATCACCAGCTCGTGCGGGTGCTGGTTGACGGTGCCGGCCCAGTTGCTGTGCCAGATCGTGTTCGGATCGTGATCGATCGCGTTGGCAGCAACCTTGCCGTTCGAGGTCGACTCGCTGCTCGCGCGCACGACCTGCCACTTGTCGTTGGCCAGCATGCCCTCGGTTGGCAGGCGATGCTTGGCCTTGGTCTTGCCGCGACGGTTGGACCGTAGCGCGTTCGAGCCATTCCGTGCGCGCCGATCCCGTTCGTGGAGCTCGCGGCTTTGGAACGTGCCTTCGCGAACGGGCTCGTGCGAACCGTCGGCCATCGCGACGAGCTTGGCCAGCATCTTGGCGTTGCTTGCGGCAACATCGTTGGCTTCGGAAATGTCCGCTTCGAGGTCGAACAGCTGCCAAGCCTGCTTGCCGCGCCGGAGGGCCTTCCACTTGCCATGGCGCACCGCGACTTGGTTGCCGATCTCCCAATACAGGTGGTCGTGGTTCGGTTGCGTCTTGCCGAACAGTGCACCGAGCATGGAAATGCCATCGATGTCATCTGGTGGCTGCGCGCCGGCCAACTCGGCAGCGGTCGGCAGGAAGTCCGGGAAGTAGCACAGGTGGTCGCTGACCGTGCCTGGCGCAATGCGTCCAGGCCAGCGCGCAATCATCGGAATGCGCAACCCGCCTTCAAACAGTTGGCCCTTCTTGCCACGGAACTCGACGCCGGTCTTTGGGTCCACGTTGGCGGCGTGGAAGCCTCGCGGGTGTTGTTCGCTGCGAAAGTAGTCGGCGCCACCGTTGTCGCCGCTGAATAGCACCAGCGTGTTGTTGTCGAGCTTGAGTTCCTTCAGCAGCGCCAGCAGTTCGCCAACCTGCCGATCGAGCATCGTGACCATCGCGGCGTAGCGACGTGCGTCGACCGGCCAGGGCTTGTCTTGGTAGAACTGCCAAGCCGCATCGCTATCCGGAATGTCGAACATGCCGTGCGGCGGCGTCACCGGCATGTAGCAGAAGAACGGAACGTCCTGGTGGTCGCGCACGAACTGCATCGCGCGGTCGACGATCACCTGATGCGAGTAGGTCTTGCCCGATCGGCCGCCTTCGTTGCCGGCAAGCGGCAGCTCCTTGGAGTTCTCGAGGATGTAGGCCGGGTAGTACGAGTGCGCGTGAACCTGGTCGTAGTAGCCGACAAAGGTGTCGAAGCCGTGCTGCTCGGGGACCCCGGTCGAGCCGCGGCCACCGCAACCCCACTTGCCAAACCCGCCGGTTGCGTAGCCGCGCGTCTTGAGCAAGCTGGCAATCGTGATCTCGTCTTGCCGAAGTGGCGTGCCGCCGCCGTTGCTTCGAACGGATGTGTGGCCCGAGTGCTTGCCGGTCATCAAGCACGCGCGGGTTGGCGCGCAGACCGCCGAGCCGGCGAGATACTGCGTGAAGCGCATGCCTTGCTTCGCCATGCGATCGAGGTTGGGCGTCTGGATGTGCGGGTGGCCAAGGCACGACAGTTCGTAGTAGCCGAGTTCGTCGGCGAGCACGTAGACGATGTTTGGCGGTCGTTGGGTGGACTGCGGAAATGTCTGCGTGGTCGCGGCGGCGACGAGTAGCAGTGCCAGCGACAGAGCGCGCAACGTGGAGGCCATGCTGTCGGGATAAGGCAGCGAAGCCACATTCGCCAAGCACGAATGCGGCAATCGCGATCACGGTGACGGCTTTGCTGCATGAGCCTTGCGTTGCCGCTGGGTCAGCTTGGCGACCCCCGTGATGGTGGCGAACAGGTCTTCCGCCCACGGCCGCCACGACTGGCGCGCGAAACGCAGCGACCAGCGGCGATAGTTGCGCAGTGCCCACAGCAAGGTGATCCAGGCGTTGGTGCCTCGATAAACCGCGCCGTCACTTGCGGTGACGGTGAGTTTGTCGAGCAGTTCGGCGGTGTTGAGTGGGCAGCTGCTAGTGCCGGCAGTTTGCGCTGCCACGCAGTTGACGGCGACAAACTTGGGCTGACGTTCGAGCCACTTGGCGACGCGGGCGCAGAACCCGCAGTCGCCGTCAAACCAGACCGTCAAGCAAAGTGGCGCAGCGTCGGGGTGAGCGGGCATGGCTTACTCCTTCGGCGGGTCGCCAAGCTTGTTGATTGCGGCCAAGGTGCCATCTGCTTGTACCATCGCATCAGGTGCGACGGGGCGCGGCGCTTCGGCGATCTGCTTGTTGGCGCGGATGCGGCTGAACACGAACAGGTTGAAGAAGTGCATCATGCCCAGCACCACCAACACCAGACCAACCTTGTGGCTGACCGCTTCAAACGCCTGGGTGGCGTCCTCGGTGTGTTTGGCGAGCTTCAACGCCAGGCTGATGTAGCCGAAGTTGATCAGGTAGAAGCCAACGACCAACAGGTGGTTGACCGAGTCGGCCAGTTCGTCGCGATTGTCGAAGACGTCGACGAGGAATACCCGGCCGTTCTTGTGCAGCGTGCGTGCGACCCAAATGGTCAGTGCGACACTGATGACGACGTAGAAGACGTATGCGTAGAGAGTGGTGCCCATGTCTGATTCCTTGTGAAGTTGAACGCGTTCAAGAATGGGCGTCAGGGTGGCGAGTTTCGCTCTTTTCTGAACGCGTTCAAAAACCGCTCGTGGCGGCCTTGGCACCGGCGGTTGGTCTCCAGCAGTGGTTGGCCCATCGCCGTCTGCAGAGCCGACTTCCGTGCCGAATGGCCCTCGCTGCGGATCGCGGCTAAGCTGCCCGCTCCAGATGGTCGAGCACGCAACCCCCACGATTCGTCAGGCCCGGCATGCGGATGCGGCGGCGATGCTCGCGATCTACCGGCCATTCATCGAGCACACCGTGGTGTCGTTCGAGACCGAGGTGCCGAGCGTCCAGGAGTTCGCCGAGAGGGTCGAGGCAACCCAGCGCGCGCACGAGTGGCTGGTAGCCGAACTCGATGGTGCCGTGCTTGGTTACGCCTATGGCAGCAAGCATCGTTCGCGCGGTGCGTATCGAGCGTCGTGCGAAGTGTCGGGCTACGTTGCCGAGGCCGCGCAGGGTCGAGGCATCGCGCGCCTACTATACGAGCGCCTGTTCGCGCGATTGATTGAGTTGGGCTACTGCAATGCGCTCGCCGGCATCGCGATGCCGAACGATCCTAGCGTCGGGTTCCATCAAGCGATGGGCTTCACCCTGGTTGGCGTCTACCACCACATCGGGTTCAAGCACGGGGCCTGGCACGATATCGCGTGGTACGAACGCATCTTGCGCGAAGGGCCGCCGCGAGATTGTGAGCCATGCTAGCGAAGGCGGCGAGCCAGCAAGCGTTGTCGCACCGCAGTGACGGGGGTGCCAACTTCGCTTTGGCTAAACTCGACTACATCAAACGTGTCCGGCATCGCCAGGCGCAATTCGTCGGGCTTCAGCAGGAAGTCAGGATTGCGGGGACGGCCGTAGCGTTCGTTGCCGAGTGCGAATGTCTCGTAGAGCAGGTAGCCGTCGACCGCGACGCTTCGAACTAGCGCCGGCAGTAGATCTCGCCACAGGTAATTGACGACCACGACCACATCGAACAGCTCCCCTTGCAGAGGCCACGGAGCGTTCTCGAGGTCGGCGGTGACGACGCGAAGGTTGGGCTGCGACCGTTTGCGCAGCGCCTCGGTATCTCGATCGATCGCCGTGACCTGGTAGCCGCGCTCTGCAAACCACAGTGCATGCCTGCCAGAACCGGCCGCGACGTCGAGCACGCTACCGGTTGTGGGTAGTTGCTTGGCCCATGCGACGATGGTGGCCTCGGGTGCAGTCAGGCGGTGGTGTCCGTCCATGGCCCCAGGCTAGCAGTGTGGTTCTGCAAACTTCGGTGCTTATCCGCGGCCCTTACCCGCGGCCCTTGCCCGCGGCACGCCTAGACCGCGCCTTGCGAGCAACGCTCATGACTCGCCGACGTATGCCACGAACTCTCGAAGCACCCCACGAGCGAGGTCGCTAGCAACGGTGTGCGGCCGTAGAGTTCCCCTTATGGGCCGCATCGCCACAACTCGTCAAATCCAGGCGCCGGTCGAACAGGTGTTCGACGTGGTGGCGCACGTCGAGAACTTCCAGCAGGCGGTGCCCGAAATCGTCGGTATCGAGTACCTGAGTGAGGCGCATAAGGGCGTCGGGACTCGTTTCCAAGAGACCCGCCGCATGGGCAAGCGTGAAGTGACGTGTGCCTTGGAAGTGACCGAGTATGAGGCTGGCGAACACGTGCGCATCGTTTCGGACGCGGGCGGCACGG
>TARA_R110002072_G_scaffold3311_3_pt1 | contig 28806 bp, 22 predicted proteins | sample TARA_R110002072 | Tara Oceans TARA_R110002072 (sample SAMEA4397118) | marine metagenome | biome: Polar Biome; feature: [SRF] surface water layer (ENVO:00010504); material: water (ENVO:00002006), including particulate matter (ENVO:01000060) such as... | depth 5 m
CGAGCTAGCATTAGTTATGATTGGAATTTTAAAAACCCGTATGAGACACCTGCCTGTCGCTCAGAGAATAAAATTCATTATCATATAATTATACTTTTGGATATAATTTTTAAATTAAGACACCATAATGCTTCTATCACGCCTAAATAAACACCTAAAAGAACAGAACTGGTTTGCTGTTATACTAGAGATCTTGATAGTAGTAATTGGTTTACTGATCGCCTTTCAAATTGATCGATGGTATGATGCTTCTAAGGAACGTAAAAGGGAAGTATCATATTTAGAACGCCTTGGTGAAAATCTTGAAAAAGATTCCACGGAATTACAATTAAATATCGAGTTCTATAATACGGTCTTCAATTATGGGCAACTTGCATTGGCTTATAGTGAAGGAGCAGATGTTGGTGGCGCTACAAGTTGGGATGTTTTAGTTGCTCTATTCCATTCAAGCCAGATTTGGCCTATAATTCCGGCAGCTTCAACCTATGAAGAGTTAAAAAGTGCCGGTGAACTGTCACTAATCCGAAGCCTGGATTTAAGAAATGATCTGGTTTTTTATTACGGAGGTGCCAAATTAAGATATGATCAGACTATCGGAATATCGCCACCCTATCGAAAAATGGTGCGTGGACTCATTCCTAACAATATTCAAAATTACCTTTGGGATAATTGCCATATTACTAAAGGAGATACTCAAATATTAACTGATTGTGAACCCGCCGTAGATGAAGAAAAAGCAAAAGAAGTCATCGACTATCTGGTAGGCCAATCTGAGTTAATGGGAGAACTCAGATATTATATGTCGAGTATTAATGTAGGCACTGAACCATTACTTGAACAAAAAAAGCTTTCCAATAAAATGCTCAAGGAAATTAAAGATCAACTATCAAAATAAAGTTTATCGTTTTTTAGTTGATGGTAAAGGTATCTAAATCTGCTTTAATCTTTCGTACTTCATATAAATCTGTTACTAATAAATCATCTAGCAATAAATTTAGATACTTATTCTTTTGCTTTATATTAATTTCAATATCAATCGCCATTAAATAATCCCTATGTTTCAGAGACTAAAGAAAAACCCAATCCTTCTATTTATTTTTGGGCTTCTCATTAGCACTTCGGCTATAAGTTTTCTTTTATTTTAATAGTTTAGGAACTGTATCCACAGATTCTACTGAAACTTCTATTCCTGGGGCGAAACTTTCATTCAATTACTTAGGTGATGCGCGAAGCTACCCTAATACTGAAATTCCAAAAACAGGATTTTCTCAGGCTTTCAGCGAAGCCGAAATAGCTAAAGCAAAATCAAAAGTATCAATAAACTGGGAAGCAATCGGACCCACTAATATTGGCGGAAGAACTCTTGCTTTTGCTATTAATCCTGAAGATCCAAATGTCGTTTTTGCAGGCTCAGCAAGCGGTGGTTTATGGAAAAGCACTACAGGCGGAGCAGGTTTTAATGCTTGGAGCTATGTAAGTACAGGTTTTCCTGTTCTTGGTGTAGCTGCAATAGCAATTGATTCACAAGATCCTCAAAACATGTTTATTGGAACAGGAGAAAGTTATGGCAGCGTTGTAGGTATGCCTGGATTAGGAAATAAGCGTACTACCATAGGTAGCTATGGAATTGGAATCCTAAAAAGTGAAGACGGAGGACAAACCTAGGAAAAGAGTCTTGACTGGGCACTGAATCAAAGACGTACTGTCCAAAAAATACTTGTAAATCAAGATCATCCAAATTCAGTATGGGCAGCTACATCAGAGGGTACTTTCCGCTCATACGACGGTGGCGATAACTGGGAACTGGTTCATGATGTAGCAATGGCAACTGACATCATTATTAATCCGGTTGATACAAATATCGTGTATATAGCAAACGGTGGAATGGGAAGCCTGGGACATGGCATTTATCGATCAGAAAATGGAGGTACAACTTTTGGAAAAATGGATTTAGTATCCGGGGGCGGACCATCTAATTTTTTAGGAAAAGTTATACTCGATATTTCAAAGTCTGACCCGGATATCTTGATTGCAAGTATTGGTAATTCAGATGGATCTCTTAATGCTCCTGAGCAGAATAAAACCTGGCTTATGAGAACTGAAAATGGTGGAGATACCTGGACTGTTGAATCAACAGAAGATTATTCTAGAGTACAAGGCTGGTATGCACATACTGCAAAGATGCATCCACAAAATCCTGATATAATTTGGGCGGCAGGTCAGCCTTTTACTGTTTATAAAACTACCAATGGTGGTGGAAATTTAGCACCTGTAGATCCGATAAACCCAAATCATATTTATGTTGGGAATGAAATTGGAGTGTACCAATCTAAAGATGGCGGAGAAAACTGGACTAATATTTCGGGCAATCTTCCTGATGCAGTTTTAGCGATGGAACTAGGTTTCTCGAATTCGAATAGAACATTACGATTAGCAACTCATGGAAATGGCGCTTATCAGCTTGCTTTAACAAGTGCTGTTTCAAATCAAGAAGAAGATGAAGTTCCTGGAGCCTTTAAGTTAGACCAAAACTATCCAAACCCTTTTAACCCTTCCACAACTATTAAGTATAGTTTAAAAGAAAGCGGTACTGTTAGTCTGGAAGTATTTGACATAACAGGAAAGAAAGTAGCTAAATTTGTTAATAAAGCTCAAATAGCCGGTGAATATGCGGTAGCTTTTGATGGATCTAACCTTTCAAGCGGAACATATATTTATAAACTCAAGATTGGGAATTACAGCACTACCAAAAAAATGGTGCTTATAAAATAGATTTACTCTTGGCTTAGATGATTGCTTTAAAAAGCGAAAGAAAGATTAAAGAACTATAGGGGACTTCTAAAAATTAATTCATTGTTATTTAGTTAATTATATATAAATTTTGCTATAAAAAAAGATAGAACAATGTATAAAAAACACGGGAATAAAGGCTTGTTTGAGGAGGAATGTACCAAAGAACGCTTATCAGCTATGGGTAATCCGTTAGAAGCAATGAGTAAGGTGGTTTTTTGAACTGTTGCGAGAACCCTTAGAGCGTAAATTACTCAACACCAACAAAAAGAATAATGCAGGAGCCAAACCTTATGATGTGGTTATTATGCTTAAGATATTGATATTACAACGTTATTACAGATTAGGAGATAGTCAAGTGGAGTATCAAATAGTAGATAGAACGAGTTTTAAAACATTCTTAGGATTAGAAACAGGGGATAAAGTTCCGGACGAAAAGACCGTATGGAGCTTTAGAGAACGTGTAACAAAAACAGGACTGGTAGAAGAATTGTTTGAGCAATTCACCTCATTTTTAGAAGAACAAGAGGTGCTATTTAATGAAGGGCAAATGAGTGATGCGAGTTTTACGGTAGCTCCGCGTCAACGCAATACCAGGGAAGAAAACAAGAAGATAAAAAATGGAGAAGGCGATGATTTATGGAACGAGAAGCCAAACAAGAAAAACCATAAAGATATAGATGCTCGTTGGATAAAGAAAAATAACGAAACATTTTATAGGTATAAAAATCAGGTAAAAGTAGATACTAAAAGTAAGTTCATTAACACCTACACGGTAACAGTCGCCGCAGTTCACGACTCCCAAGCTTTAGACAGACAAGCTGCTTACCGACAAAGACCAAGACTTGCACGCAGACAGTGCCTACACCGGAGAAAAACAAGAGAAGATTATTGAGAATTATGTAAATGTAGTACGGATTGTTAAAGTGCCGGGCATGGTAAATTCTGCTTCTGGTTTAACCGCACATTCCCAAGTCATCAACGGTTATTCTGATTTTAAGGTGAAGATCTTTGGAATGACTTTGAAGAACTAAGGAAAATACGCCCGCTAAGCCATGGAGATGAATTCCCTTCTTGTAAATCTTGCGGTTAAAATTGAAGTTATTGTCGAAATTATTGATCTCTGTTTACTTGTTTTTCTAAATATGACTAAAAAATGATATGAATAATCGTATCGGTTGTTTTCTTTAGCTATATTCTTTCGATATCTAACGATGGCGATGAAGCTTAGAAACATATTCCCGGTAAATGACAAAAGTAAGGGTGTCGAATTTCATTTATTTGAAATTGCGGTTTTTCTTACTGTTTTGGTCTTTATTTTTTGGAGCGTCTTTAGTTTTGTGGTGGGATTCCAACTTATTAATAAGATCATATTCCTTTCCTCCACATTGGTTTATCTTTCCATTTATGTAGCCCAAAAGAATAATGTCTCATTCACAATAGTTACCTCAAGCTATTTTGGATTTAGTTTTTTGTTAATGGTATTAGCATGGTTACCGGGAGGAGGAATCAAAGGAGCTATACTCCAATTTATTGTATTGATTTTTATTTCCGGGCTGCTCGTTCTTCCCATCAGAGCATATTTATTTTTCATCCTGTCTACAGCTCTGATTGTAATTTCTTTTTCTGTGTATGAGTTTTACAATCCCGGTGCTGCATCACCTTATCTGGAAGAAGTACACAGAATACGAGACATATCTATTGCGAGTGTAATTGCGATTATAATATTGGGCTTTTCGTTATACACTTTTAAGCGATCGTATTTGCGTGACAAAGAGTCTCTTAACAAAGCTATACAAGAAATTGAGGTAGAAAAGATAAAAGCCGAATCTGCCGATAAAGCCAAGTCACAATTTTTAGCAACTATAAGCCATGAAATGAGAACTCCTCTAAATGGTATTGTGGGACTATCTGAACTTTTGGCGGAAACAGATCTTAACCCAGAACAGATTGAAATGGTTAAAAACCTGAGCTATAGCAGTAACATGCTGCATAGTTTAATAAGTGATGTTTTGGACCTCACTACTATTGAGGACGAAAATCTCGAATTGAATGAAAATAAATTTCACCTTGAAAATGAAATCAGTGATATACTGGAAATTTTCAGGCCCAAAATAGATTCCAGAAAAGCTTTTCTACACATCTATCATGAACATGATGAAAGCATACCAAATGTGTTATTTGGTGATATGACCAGAATAAGACAAGTGCTGGTAAATCTTGTTAATAACGGCATCAAGTTTACAAATGAAGGCTCGGTAATCGTTCAAACAAAGCTTTTAAGCAAAAACCAGAAGGCAGCAACTGTTCAGTTCTCTGTGTCTGATACCGGTATCGGAATCTCTAAAGAAGATCAGGGTAAGCTGTTTACAAAATTCTTTCGAACACGATTGGCTAATACTATAGAAGGAACCGGATTAGGACTTACAATTAGTAAGCGATTAGTAGAATTAATGGGCGGTGAAATCTCATTTACCTCCCAACTCAAAAAGGGATCCACTTTTACCTTTGAACTGCCCTTGTCGCTAAAATCTAATACTCCTGATAAGGTAGAAGCTTCAATTAGTAACAACGATTTATCTAACTTGAAAATCCTTATAGCTGAAGACGTTCCTATCAATCAAATGGTGCTAAATAAGATGTTGAATAATCTTGGTATCACTAATATTGATATAGTTGAAAACGGAAAGCTTGCTGTAGAAGCTGCCACCAATGTGGAAAATGAGTATAATTTTATTTTGATGGATATTCAAATGCCTAAACTGGATGGAACACAGGCTTCCCGAAAAATAATTGAGTTCTACAAAGGCGACATTCCCTTCAAGATTATTGCTGTTACTGCAAATGTAATGAAGGATGACTTTGTGCTGTACAGAGAATCAGGAATGGTTGATGTATTAAGTAAGCCCATAAATATTAAAATGCTTACGCATATACTACACAAGCACTATTCTTAAAAATGTACTACCTTGATTATAAGTGAGCTTCGATACGGCTAAATAATTCTCCCACAAAACCTGCTTGTTCCGGCTTCATAAACACACTTCGTAAAATAGTCACTGTTTCTGAATCAGCCTCATATTGAGGATGTAATCTAACAAATTCTTCTGAAGGCACTTTATACAAAGACAGATAAAACGAATGTTCTCTCATCCCTGCATCGAATACTTCTTTAGATTTTGCTGAAATTTCAGAAGTTGTTTTCACATCTGATGGAAAGTATCCCAAAATGTCCAGTTCCGGTCTTTTATATGCTTTCAGTTTTTCGCTTAGTGATAAGATCTCAAAGCCATTTAATGCAGCTTTTCGACACTGAGCCATTATTGGTCCAAAGCCTTCTTTTTCCAGCAAAGGAAAACATTGCAAAATAGCCCATAGCGCAACCGCTGTTGCTCCGGCTCTCGAACATTCTAAGCTGATCTCTCCAAGATGCAGTTCATCAGAAGTAAAATAAGTGTACGGCGAGTCATGCTTATAGTATTTGCCTACTTCCGGATCTTTAAACAAAACGCATCCACATCCATACGGTTGCAAGCCATGCTTATGTGGATCTATTACAATACTGTCTGCATCTTGCATCAACTTCCACTGTGTTCCATCAATTAAATCAGAGTTTTTCAACGTTCTGAAAAAACCACCGTAGGCAGCGTCAATATGAACTCGTATTCCATGCTTTTTTGCCCAGGGTAAAACCTGGTCGAGCGGCTCAACTTCTCCAAGTCCTGTTGTACCTAAAGTCACCACAATTGTGCCAATATCTTTAGGATCAACAGACAGCAAATCAAAACTGCCATTTTTAAGAATGGAGATCTTTTCTGTCTCCACTGCTAACACTCCACACATTCGCTCATGTGTGTAATGAGAATTTGAAGAGAAAGCGATCTTTTTTCCGTGATGAGATTCTCTGGCTATCCAAAGAGCTTCTAAATTTGCGATAGTTCCGCTGGCTGTTAAGTGTCCTAAAAACTTCTCTCCATACCCGAAGAATGCAGCTAATTCAGCAACCGCTTCTTTTTCCATTTCTGAGGATGGGGGACCTCCATCCAGCGCATGATTATTCGGATTAATGCTCATCGCCATTGCATACGCCGCCCACGTTATGGGATGAGGAGGCTTCAGCATTTGCCCGGCATACACAGGATGATGAAAAGGATAATTACATTTAAACCGCTGGGCTAACCTTTCAAAAACATGTTCCACTTTCTCATCAGAAACAGAAAGCGACGCATCTTCCTCCCACCCTCCAAAAGATTCTTTCCAATCTTGCAGGCTTTCAAGCCCTGAATCAAGTGCTTGTTTTGCCTGTTTATTCATACTAGTGAAGGTTAACTGAAATTCCTGCGGAGAGAACTTGTTTTATCTGAACCTCGCTTGAAAAATCGTTGTCATATCTCATTTCATATTGAAAAGATGCACTTATAATCGAATTGATTTTACCTACTAATTCATTAGCCCAAAATACATCCGTTTCAGAAACAGGATTTGTGAAACTAGTAAATGTGTCTAAATTGCTTGAATATTGAATATTTTCTGCAACCGGTGTTTGGAATGAAATGCCCGTGGTAAAACCACCTTCTGATCGAAAAGTATCACCCTGAGGAAGACCATAATTCGGAGAGAGATCTCCATCAGAAATAAATGTTTGCTTGAGAGCCAAACCTGCTTCTATTTGTAACTTTGGGTTTGCGTTGTATTCGAGACCAGCACCTTCTGTTAGATAAGCCGGGGCAAAAAAACCGGAAATCAATGAGTCTTCCCCTACAGGATCTAACTTTGCTCCATAATCATAGCCATCTGCAAATTGAGTTCTGAATTGGATGGCTCCGTAAGTAGCAACTTTACTGTCTTCCTGTAAATCATAAGTACTTCTAAGACGAATTGAAATTAAATCGTCTGATTTTCTTGTATCTCCATCAACTCTGGATTGTCCATAGCGCAAATTAGTTCTGAACCCGAAGGCATATTGATCCTTACGATACATTCTGGTAAACACGGTAGAAGCCGCACCACTTACTGTATTTACACCACCTTCACTCCAATTGCTGTAAGCGGCTTGTGACCCGTTCAAATTTGCAACCCATGTTTGTTCCCAACCTTGAAGTGTATCGGGAACAACAATTGTTTGAGCTGTTACTGATTCAGTTACCAAAACAGTAACAGCAATTAATAATAAATTCTTAGTAAAAAATTTCATGATATATTTTGTGATTAGCTATTTTTAAAGAGCACCACTTGCTCCGGTTTCTCTTGTGAAAGCATGACTTCAACATGCTCACCTACTTTTGTAGGAATTTTTAACCCTGTGATGTTTGATTCAATTGGATATTTTCGATGCCCTCTGTCCAACAAAGTAAGTACTTCAATCCGTTCAGGTTCTCCGGTACTAATTATTGCTGTAAGCGCATCGAATATAGTTTTGCCTGAAAAAATTACGTCATCGACAATTAATACAAATTTTTCGGAACACTCAGGAAGAGGTTTATTGTGTGTTAGGTTTTTTACATCGTATTCTACTAGCTCAATTTTTCCATCTTTGTGAAGAGGTTTTAAGTACTCTAAAAACACTTTTGCTGTAGCAAAACCCCTTTCATTAAGTCCTACGATGATCAAATCTTGGTCAGTCTCAAGCTTTTCCCAAACCTCTATGGCCATTCTTTTTAAAGAACGCCGGATACGAGCCTTGTCCATCAATACAATTTGCCGTTTCATCTCTGCGTAATTAGTTTGATAAAAGGTAACAAATTAATAAGGTTGAATGCGAAACTTAAACGAATAAACTATCTTTAAATTTATTACTTTACAGTGTTAACCTTTACAAAATCAATTGAGGCTTGTCATGAGCAGAGGAATTGGAACTTTACTTACAGGATTGGTTGCCTTTGCAGGAGGTATTGCAGCTGGTCTTTTATTAACTCCAAAATCAGGAAAAGAGAATCGCCAATGGGTAGAAGATAAAAGCCATAAAATTTTAGAAGATGGTGAGAAAAAAATTGGCGAAGTATCAAAAAATATAAAACGAAGTGTAAAAGAGAATCTTCCTGATCTTTACGAGGCAACAGAAATACTTCATTTTGAAGATGAAGAACTAGAAGAAGATGCCTAAAACTTCGTTTCCATATTCTGAGCAAATTTTGCAATGGGTGTGGAACGAGCAGTTATTTAATGCGGATCAATTATATACCGAGTGTGGTAAACGGATTCGAATCTTAAACCAAGGAGTGCTAAATAATTCTGATGGGCCCGATTTCAAGCAAGCAAAAATTCTAATTGGCAACTTAGAATGGAATGGTTCTGTTGAATTTCATATAACTTCTAAAGGATGGTATCAGCATGGGCATCATAAAGATAAAAATTACGATAATGTAATTCTTCATGTTGTTACTGAATATCAACCTTGTTCTGTGAACACTCAATCTAACCACGCTCCTTTTACTCTCAATTTATTACCTCATCTTCATACAGATTTAGAGCTTTTTCTCACAAATATTAGAAAGTCTTCCCATCTGCCTTGCGCAACTAATCTGAATTTTATTTCCGAAGATGTATTTAATCAACAAATAGAGAAAGCACACCAGGAATATCTCGATAAGAAAGTAGATGATTTTTTATGCTTCTACTCTCCAGAAATTTCACAGAGCCTAGCTTGGAAACATGCGCTAATTATTTCAATTTTTGATGGGTTTGGCATTAGCAACAACAGGGTTCCAATGCAGGAACTTGCCAAAAAGATTTTAAGCACTCCCTATAATTCCATGCAAAACCTACAAGAATATGCCGCTCAACTAGCCTTTGGTTCACAAATGTCTCTAACCTGGAACGTCAAAGGTTCTCGCCCAAACGCTCATCCTGCAAATCGAATAGAAACAGCGGTGCAGTTTATTGATCTCATACTTCAAACTCCCTTTGAAGAGTTTTTGGATAAAAATGCTTTAGATCATTGGGCATCTTGGTGCAAAAAAATTGGAATCGAAAAGGCGGGGCACCCCAAAATTTTATATGCTACTGTATTTCTTCCCGCACTCTATTTTTTGGGAACTCTATATCATTCTAAAAATTTATTAGAAGCAGTTAAAGATCAGTGGAATACCTATCAAGCACCTATTCCAACGATTCTGTTCTCAAAGTTCAAAAAACTTGGCCTTCCTTCTACTATTTATAAAAATAAATTGGGAGCAATCCATCAGCTTAAGCACTATTGTGCACAAAGGAAATGCTCCGAATGTTTAGTACTAAAAAAAGCAATTTCATCTTGATTGCTTTTTGATCTATCTCTATCTTTGGAGTCTGTCGAATAGACAATAATTGCCCGGTCGTCTAATGGCAGGACGTCTGGTTTTGGTCCAGTTGGTGGGGGTTCGAATCCTCCCCGGGCAACAAATACTCAGTAAGATAACAACAGGAGCCGTCTTATTGTTTTATGTAATCCTGAAATTTTCAGTGCTAGCAGTTAAATGGATACTCCTCTCGCAATATTTTCTGGACGAAGCAACCCTACTCTCGCAAGAGCAATTGCTGAATCTTACGGAGCTCAACTCGGTGACGTTACCATCAAGGAATTTTCTGATGGTGAGTTATATGTAAAATTTGAGCAAAGCATCCGTGGCGAAGATATTTTCATTATTCAGCCAACTCCCCCTCCTGGTGATAATATTATGGAGTTGTTACTGATGTTGGATGCCGCTAAACGCGCATCTGTAAAGCGGGTAACGGCGGTAATTCCTTACTTTGGATACGCCCGACAAGATCGAAAAGATCAACCCAGAGTATCTATAGGTTCTAAACTCATGGCTAATTTGCTTGTTGAAGCAGGTGCAGATCGCATCTTAACCATGGATTTACATGCAGCACAAATTCAAGGATTTTTTGATATTCCGCTTGATCATCTGTACGCAAGTCGGGCTTTCATCGAACATTTTAAATCCAACCCAATTGAAAATCTGGTGGTAGTTGCCCCGGATGTGGGAAGCCTCAAAACATCACGAGCGTATTCAAAAAAGCTGGGAACCAGTCTTGCCTTTGTGGACAAGAGAAGACCAAAAGCGAATGAATCCGAAATAATGAATATTATCGGTGATGTAGAGGGAATGAATGTGTTGATAGTAGATGACTTAATTGACACCGCCGGAACGCTTACAAATGCAGCAGCAGCCATGAAAGAAAGAGGCGCTTTAAATATTACTGCTATTTGTACGCACCCGATATTATCGGGCCCGGCATACCAACGAATCGAAGACTCACCGATTGATGAAGTTTTAGTAACCGATACGGTAACACTTCGCCAGCCTTCTGATAAGATCAAAGTGCTGAGCGTAGCTGATATTTTTGCGGAAGCAATTCAACGTATCCATACAAACGTCACAATTAGTGCACTTTTCGACAATTAATGAACAAGTAAGTAAATCCAAAAATGGCAAAAGCTGAATTTAAGACAATAGAAGCATCACAACGTGAGCTTAGTAAAAAAGCTAACCGTGAGCTTCGCGCACAGAAAAGAGTTCCTGCTGTACTTTACGGACCAGAAGTGAAAGAAAATCTTCACTTTTCTGTAGATGAACTAGATCTCGAAAGAATTTTAAGAACACAACAGACAAAACTGGTTGAGTTAACTTTTGATAACAAAGTGTATAAAACACTTGTTAAAAGGGCCGAATTTGACCCTGTTACCGATCGCCCTATTCACGTAGATTTCTACGTACTTTCTAACAATCATAAAGTTACTCTTCGAATCCCTGTTACTGTTATCGGTAACTCAAAGGGAATGATAGAAGATGGTGGACGATTATTCCAGCCAATGAAATTTGTTCGAATAAGAGTACTCCCAGAGTTTATACCCTCAGAGTTTGTTGTAGATATTACATCGCTTGGTGTTGGTTCTTCTTTTCACGTAGGAGATCTTGATCTTGATGGTATTAATCCGATTGACTCTCTTGATAGAACAATTGTAACTATTCGTCCTCCTAAAGGTGAAGACTTCTTAGACAGCTTAACTGCTGATGTTCCTGAAGATGAGGAAGCTCTTGAAGGCGGAAAAGGTGAAGAATTAGCTGAAGGTGAAGAAGCTGCCGATGGCGAAGATTCTGAAGAAGAAAAAACAGAAGAATAGTCAAAGTGATTAAGGCGAGAATGCCAAATTTCATACCATGTCCATGTCCATAATCGTAGGATTAGGAAATATCGGTAGCGAATATGAAGGCACTCGCCATAACATCGGCTTTGATGTTGTTGAAGAAATAGCAAAAACACTATCGGTTTCATTTGGTCTGGGAGGTGGACCTTTTGAAATAGCTGAAGGAAGAAACAAAGGGCGAAAAATCGTGCTTGTTAAACCCACCACTTTTATGAATAGAAGTGGTACTGCAGTGAAGAAAGCGTTGGCTAAATTCAACACAGATAAAAAAGATTGCCTGATCGTTTATGACGATCTCAATCTTCCTTTGGGTACAAACAGAATGAAATCCGGTGGAAGCGCAGGTGGTCATAACGGAATTTCTGATATTATTGAACGGCTTGGAAGCAATGACTTTCCCCGGCTTAGATTTGGTATCGGCGATAATTTTTCGAGAGGCAGGCAGGTAGATTACGTACTTGCGCCTTTTGATGAAGATGAGCTTGATCAAAAAGATGAAGCTGTACAACATGCTCATGATGCAGCCCTTGCATTTGTGAATATCGGCATTGAAAGGGCAATGAATTACTTCAATTGAATTATATAATTATAAACTAACGAAAAGAGAATTATGAACAACATAATCTATTTCATACCAGCGGCAGGAGTTATTGCTCTTATTTTTACCGCTTGGAAATCTTCTTGGGTTACAAAACAAGAAGTAGGTACTGACCGCATGGCCGGTATCGCAAAAAGTATTGCAAACGGAGCTATGGCATTCCTTAAAGCGGAATACAAAGTACTTTCACTATTTGTAGCTGTTGTAGCTGCAATTCTTGCTTTCTCTGCAAACCCGGAAACTTCAAGCTGGATGGTTGCTATCTCCTTTATTGTAGGTGCATTCTGTTCCGGTTTAGCAGGTTTTATTGGGATGAAAGTTGCTACTAAAGCAAATGTAAGAACAACACAAGCTGCCAGAACAAGCCTTGGAAAAGGTCTTGAAGTAGCATTTGCCGGTGGCTCTGTAATGGGTCTTGGTGTAGTTGGATTGGGAGTTCTTGGTTTGTCACTATTGTTCATCCTTTTCTCAAATATCTTTGGCATTGAAGGTGCCGGAGCCGTTAACAAAGTGTTAGCTGTTGTTACCGGATTTTCTTTTGGAGCATCTTCAATTGCATTGTTTGCGCGTGTTGGTGGCGGTATTTATACCAAAGCGGCTGATGTTGGAGCTGATCTTGTAGGTAAAGTGGAAGCTGGTATTCCTGAAGATCACCCGTTAAACCCTGCTACTATTGCTGATAACGTTGGGGATAACGTTGGGGATGTTGCCGGAATGGGCGCTGATCTTTTTGAATCTTATGTAGGGTCAATTATTGGTACGATGGTATTGGGTGCTGCTTTTATCGCAGACGCAACAATGAACGGTGGTGCCTGGGCTGATAACTTTGACGGACTTTCGGCTGTTATGCTTCCATTAGTTCTTGCTGCAACAGGAATTTTTACTTCTATTCTTGGAACTTTCTTTGTTCGCGTTAAAGATGGTGGTGATCCCCAAAGAGCATTAAATATGGGTGAGTTTTTATCAGCCGCTGTTATGCTTGCCGCTTCTTTCTTTATTATAAAGTGGATGCTCCCTGCAAGCTGGACATTCGCAGGAATAGAATACACAAGCATGGGTGTTTTCTGGGCTACTATTTTTGGTTTAGCTGCAGGTTTGTTGATCGGTCTCGTTACCGAACATTATACAGGAACAGGTACAAAACCAGTTCTTTCTATTGTTAAGCAATCCGTTACAGGTGCCGCTACAAACATCATTGCCGGACTTGGAGTTGGAATGATCTCAACTGCTATTCCGATTATCATTATTGCAATTGCAATTATCGGAGCGTATAGCTTTGCCGGATTGTACGGTATCGCAATTGCTGCTGTAGGTATGTTGGCAAATACAGGAATCCAATTAGCTGTTGATGCTTACGGTCCTGTTTCTGATAACGCCGGTGGTATTGCTGAAATGGCTGATCTTCCTCCGGAAGTACGTGAGCGTACTGATAAGCTTGATGCTGTTGGTAATACTACTGCTGCTATTGGTAAAGGTTTTGCGATTGGATCTGCTGCGCTAACTGCACTTGCACTTTTTGCTGCATTTATTACCGCTTACAATGCTACGCACGAAGTAAATATTCCCGGCATTGATGTTACAGATCCTAACGTAATGGCAGCTCTTTTTGTTGGAGCTATGCTTCCTTTCTTATTCTCGGCACTTTCTATGCAAGCTGTTGGACGTGCTGCAATGAGTATGATCGAAGAAGTTCGTCGCCAGTTCAAAGACATTCCTGAATTGAGAGCTGCTCTTGATGTAATGAAGAAAAACGGCGAAGCAGAATACACTGATTGGAATGACGAAGACAAAGCTACTTTCGATGCTGCTGACGGAAAAGCTGAATATGAAAAATGTGTTGAGATTTCAACTACAGCTTCTATTCGTGAAATGGTTCTTCCGGGACTACTTGCTGTAATCGTTCCTGTATTGTTCGGATTCGTTCCTAAATGGTTTGGAATTGGAGAACCAACTTTAGGCGCTCAAATGCTAGGTGGACTTCTTGCCGGTGTAACATCTGCGGGTGTTCTTATGGCATTGTTCCAGAGTAACGCTGGTGGTGCCTGGGATAACGCTAAGAAAATGATTGAAGAAGGCGTTACTATCGACGGTGTGGAATACGGAAAAGGTTCTGAGCCACATAAAGCAGGTGTTGTTGGTGATACTGTTGGTGATCCGTTCAAGGATACTTCAGGACCATCGCTTAACATCCTTCTTAAGTTGATGTCAGTAGTTGCACTTGTTATAGCAACGATGATTTAAGCTTTTATAAGCACGACGTCCTGTATGGACGTGATTAATCACGTCCATACAGGAAACACTTTTAGAAATCCCCCTCATGAGAAATTGTGAGTGGGATTTTTTTGGTGTCATTTTCAAGGATGTTGCCGATTCTAAAACGGCAACATCCCTCGGATTATCCAAAGAACTGTTTGGATAATCATCTCCCCTCAGGGGGAGATTTCTTTTAAACCAACACTTTACTTTTTTGGTCTTAATTACAATCCATATCTTCCCGTACCGCCCACTACATAAATCTTCTACTTTATAGCTTACTACTCGATGAACAACTCCCAAATTCTTAAACTCATATTTCATCACGACCAGCGATTGGATCAGCTCCAAGACAGAAATGCGAATCGTACCAAAGAGCAGATCGAATCTACACTGGCTGACTTTATGAAGCCCGATCCAACTTATTCCCGGTTATATTTTACGGGAACTGATCTGGAAAATGAGAAATTTGGGATCAATGTTCTTTCGGAATACGATGGATTTATTTCGGCTCTTGAAGAGGGATTGGAAACAGACCAATATCAAACTCATTCCGGTGACTTTGATTCTTTGGAGGAAGCTATTTCATCGTTAGAGCTCGGAGAAGTAATTGTAGTCGGAGATAAAAAAGCAGACTTTGATATCTCATCTCTTCATATTGATACCAATTCCAATGTGGGTCATCTGAAATCAGAATTGAAAGAAGTGTTGGAAGCAGGATTTGTGGTGGTCTATAAGGACCAAGCTAAAGACGGCTTTGATCTGCATATGTTCTCCAAGAAAAATATCTATCCTACATTCTTTAAACCGTTACAGAATATGCTTCCTGATGCTTTCAGGTTCTTCAGCATCAATGGAAAGAAATTCCGTTCCGAACGCCATTTCTACTTTGAGACTTGGACATTAGCAAAGCCTCCACATGGATTTGAAGAGGTTTTTGTTGAGTCGGTTCTTTAGAAAACCGTGTTATGGTGCTCAGGTGTTAAGGTATTTTCTTCTACGAGAATATACCTTAACACTTTCACACAGTAACACTATTCCTCAACCCCCGGCACATTCATTGGACCCGTATTCTGCCACCAGAAGGTTCCTAATTCTTGCTTAACCGGGAATACCTGATCTAAAGAGTTCGCATTATACAATCTTCCGTTTTTCATGATATAGCTCACTGAATTGGTATTTCGGATATTCTGCAACGGGTCTTTATCCATAATCACAAAATCTGCGAGTTTTCCGGCTTCAATGGTTCCGAGATCACGTTCAAGTCCGATGGCTTTTGCACCAAGAATGGTTGCCACTTTCAACGCATCATGTTCACTCAATCCACCGCTTTGAATAGCCCATAATTCCCAATGGTAACCAAGACCTTGTAGCTGACCGTGACTTCCCACTCCGGCAATCCCATCATTTTCAACGAGATCTTTCAGGAATTTAGATTGTTCTTCATGAACATACTCCTCTTCCATAAACCAACCGGCATTTCTTCGGCGTGATCTGGAATCCAGATTTTCATGTGGCATAAACCGATTCAATTTAACATTGTCATGAGGTCTTTCCGTAGCATAAAAATAATTCTCCGTCCACGGCCCACCATAAGCTACCAATAAAGTTGGCGTGTATGCAGTTTGTGAAAATGCCACTAAATCAATCACATCTTTATACAATGGAAAGATTGGAAACGAATGCTCGTGTCCCGGATAACCATCAATAACCTGTGTAAGATTTTCTTTGAAATCGAGCGAGCCTTCCGTAGTTGGCATTAACTTCTGCTCACGAGCAGCTTCAATAATCCACTGACGTTGCTCACGATTTCCGGCACCATACATTTTTATGGTTTTAGTGTTGTAGTACGAACTGTATCGTTTTAAGACATCTTTGGCATGATCTAAGTTTTTAATGTTTTCACTGCTGAACACTCCCGGACCGGTGGAATACACTCTTGGTCCGAGTAATTCTCCGGCATCAACCAAATCTCCATAAGTCAATACATCTGTTGTTGCTGTTTGCGGATCACGAGTTGTGATCACACCGAATGCCAGATTTGTCAAATACGACCAAAACTGTCCACGGTGCAAATTCACCGGATTACGGAAATGGGAATGCGTGTCCACAAATCCTGGAACAATTGTTTTACCACTCATATCCATGATCTCTGTTCCGCTCGGAATGGTGAAAGAACCTCTTGCTCCGACATTCTTAATTCTGTTATTCTCCACAAGAATATCAGCATTTCGGATAATTTCATCTCCATTCATGGTAATAGCTGTAGCTCCGCGAAGCACAATCTTTCCTTCCGGCGTATCGCGTTTTGCTTTTACATCAATGCGCTTTTCCAGCGGTTTAAATCCTTCTTCCTTTTTAATCGCTGATTTCTTTGATTCCTCTGATTCTTCATCAGAGTCTCCATCACCAGAATCGTCCTTTTCATCAGAATCTTTGGCTTCTTCTTTCTTTTTCTTCTCCATTTCCTTGGCTGCTTTCACACTGTCTTTGTATGCTTCTGCATCATCAAGATTATAGCGAATATGGGCGTTACCAATCGACCAATGGATATTATTGGCTTCCCATCCCCATGCAGGAAATTGAGCACCAATATCTGTAAGCTTTTCTGTTGGGAAAGAACTTGAACCTCCAACTTTGATCGTAGGGGCCTCTCCACCAACTTGTGGAACGGTTACTACATACAGATCATAACCGAGCTGAGCCAGCGCCTGATCGCCTTCTGGTCCCATTCTGATCCAGGAAGCTCTTGGGCTGAATGTTGAGCCGGGAGCCGGACTTCCCTGTACTTTCAGATGCTCTTTCTCATCGGTTCCATCCCAGCGAATTGAAGTCAATCCGTTAAAGCTGGAAAGGAAAATTCGATCATTTCCTTTTACAAAGTGAGGATTTGAACGACCATTGCTGTAAGCGATGAAATTATCTTCACTCCCATCCGCACTTACCCAAACAAGATTGGATGTTCCCTTGAAAGCTGTTCTTTGAGTAGCGTTTCGGAATCCTTCTGAATCACCATTAACCAATACAATCTTTTTGCTGTCATTACTCCATGCGGGCTCCTGATAAACTCCATTATCTTTGTTCAGTTGTTTCAAACCTTTTCCGTTTGGTTTCACTTTATACACTTTTCCACCTTCTGGTTTCCAGGTAACAAAAGCGATCCAATTTCCATCTGGCGACCAAACCGGTTGTGCCTGAGTTTCATCAAGGTTTACCAATTTCTTTGGCGTTCCGTTAGGGAATGCCATCGTATAAACTTCGTTCAGGGCGGTGAAAGCGATCATTTTTCCATCAGGTGATGGAACTGCATCTCTGATCTGAGTAATGGTAAATTCATCACTGTCTGAAATCGGATATTCGAAATCAAGTTCAGGTCCAAGTTCGATACTTCCATTTACATTAAAAGGAATTTCAATGGCATCTCCTCCTTCTGTTGGGATTTTCCATATTTTTCCACCATAAGAAGCCACAACAAATTTATCATCTGGCGTGAACGAGATTCCCGGAAGCACATCGCGAGATGCTCTGGATTCCTGATCGTCATGCTGCACAGGATACGCCAACCAACGCTCGCTTCCTGTTTTCAGATCTCGGATCACCAAGCCTGTATGTTCGTCATGACGAGTTCCATACACCAACCACTTTCCATTATTGGATGGCGTTGCCCTGAATGTAGAACCGTATCGAGAAGCTTGAGTCGTCATATCTCCCGTTTCGCGATCGTAGGTTGCAATCTGATATTGAGGTAATGATGCGTTGTAATTCCATGTTCCGCTTCTTCTTGAAAACCAAACATATCTGCCATCAGGGCTGAAAGCACCTTCTGTCATTCTGAGATTATTCGGCTCTTTTACCAACGCTACCCCTGACCCTCCATCAACATGATACATCCAGATTTTATGATTCCCGGGGGAGTTTTTAGAAGCGATAATATATTTTCCATCAGGTGCCCACTCCGGAGATTGATATTCGTTGCTTTTTCCTTTGGTGATCTGTTTTTTCTCATTGTCTTCTGATGAGAGGTCAATCGTCCAAACTCCTTCTCCACCTGAAGCATCAGAAATAAATACTACTTTTTTGCCATCAGGACTGAATCTTGGCTGGCTGTCGAATTGCATTCCTTCCGTGATCTGTGTTGCTTCACCTCCTGAAATCGGCATCGTATATAAATCTCCCAGAAAATCGAATACGATGGTTTCTCCATCCGGGCTCACATCCAGTGCAATCCAGGAACCTTCATTTAGATTGAAAGAGAATTCTCGCCCTGCTTTAAGAGGCAGATCTCCATTCTTGATTTTATTTTCTGTTGAATCCGAATCGGCCGGTTCATCCTGCGCAGCAACATTCATGGAAAGAAATCCCACAAAAAACAGAATTGAAAAAACAGGGGTTATAAATCGAAATAGTTTTCTGAAACGGGATTGAGTAAACATAGAATAATAGTTAGTAGTTGTTAACTCATGAATCTAAATAATTTGAACGCATAGCCCAACCGTTTTACAAGAGATAACAAAGGCGGGTTTCATGAGCTGAAAGCAAGCTCTTGTTCAATCCGCCGGATCAGTGTTAGCTGCGTTCTGTTTTTTGGATCACTAATTGCGCTGATTTGGAACGCTGATAAGGCGGATGAAACAGATAGTCACTGATACGTGCGTAATTTACCCTAGTGTAGTGTCAGTCATGAATTGTCGTAGATCTGTCAACCTGAGTTCGAAAAGCTGTGTCAAATCTATTGGAAGGAGGAACAGATCGATGAATTTAATGCTTGGCTGAAAGTGAGAACTTTAATTCCGCTTGAATCAACATGCAAGATTGATCGAGTCGTAAGAAATGAAAACGTCCATAAGTCAGACAAGGGGTTGCAACCCCTTTTCTGACTTGAGAGCGTTATTTTTAGCCTAAGTTAGAAGCTGCCGAGGGTATCATTTTGTGGGAGCTCAGGGTGTCAAGTTTTTAGGGCTATTGTAATTTTTCGTAAACCATTTGGTTTGAAACCTGACCGGTGTTTTACGACATCTGAACATTGATTTTACACTAGTTCCAAACGCTCTGGTGAAACTATAACGGTTGGACGAACCGAAGTCGTCAAACCGAAGTGTCCTCAGGCTAATGTAGCTCCTCCATCTGTCGACTTCAGCTCGACTGATGGAAATCTTGTGTAATCCCGGTCAAAAGCGGATGGAGAAATAGAATTCTACCCCGAATTATTCGGAGTAGCAAGCTCTTGTTCAATCCGCCGGATCAGTGTTAGCTGCGTTCTGTTTTTTGGATCACTGATTGCGCTGATTTGGAACGCTGATAAGGCGGATGAAACAGATAGTCACTGATACGTGCGTAGTTTGTTAGTTTTTAGTTTAAAGCCGGTTTTGTTCTCAAGCCGGAACATGGGCGATCTTCTTCTGTAGTAACTTATTTGGGCGAAGAAGGATTGATATTTATTCCGTTATTTTCTGGATAAAAGATGTGGGTACACAGTAGCTACCTACAAGGCAGGCTTGCGATAGGTTCGGAGTTTAAATCTTGTTAATTAATTTAGTTAACGCTCACTTTTGCAATCAATAATCAAACTGCCATCTAAAATCGACGCCACGGCGGTTGGAATCTTCGCCTTCTGTAATAATCAGATCCCACGTTTTTGAAAGTGCGTATTCTAAGATGAATAACGTTTTGGGATCTGAGTTTGTGATCTCATTCACAATCGCAAAGAATGTTCGGTCATTTAAATACCAACCCGTTTTAATGGATGTTCCTGTTTCATTGCCAACACGCGTGTTATCAATTTGAACAACATCAACACCAAGCTCACGTGTTGCTAAGGCTTCTACTTCGTCAATCAACGCTCCGGTGAGTAAATCTGTTGGGGATGATCCGCCTCCTTGTGTAAGGGCGTTTTGCCATGATTCCAGTGCATAGCAAGGACGGTTGAACAGTGTATAGCATATTATATCCTGCTTTTCCATTGTTGGTGAACTTTCAAATGAAAATACAGGGTTCTCCGCAGTTCCTTTAATAATATAGTACAGCGTTACTTCTTGTCCTCTTTTGTAGGATTGTGGCACGTAGGCACTTTTAATGTTCAGGTCAGGGTTGTCTGCCGGGCCACTAAATGCGAGTTCGGCTTCCTCGAGTTCAAACCGTTTGCCAAGTGGACGAAGATAACCTCCGTCTCCGCTCAAACTTCCGAATAAAGATAATTCCCCTTTGGTTTCTTTTTGTGCTTCAAGCTGCCCCGAAATTTCAATTTCCATGTCCAGATAACGACGATTTCGTACAAAGAAGTTACGCTCAATCGCAAACTGCATATCTATAGCTAACGAGTCATATAAACTAAATGAACTTGCTTCTTCGCCTTCAAGCTGGATTTCTTCAACGGCTTTATCACCAAAATTATCCAAAACTATGAACCCATTCTTAACAGCAAATCGCCCCGTGGCTTTTGGTGTTAGCGCCGGGCCTGTAAGGCGTGAATTTATATCCACTACCATATTATATTCATCAGTATTAGCCATTTTAAACTGATTGGCTTTAGCCTGTATATCAACTGTAGTTGGAGTGAGCCCGTCAAGATTAATATCTCCGTTTGCCTTGAATTCCCCTTTACCACTTTTAGCTACAAATTCTTTTAATAGTATTTTTGAGGGAGTGAACTCCAGCCGTGATTGAATTCCACTCAAAGTAATTCCCGCAATTGGAACTTCCAGTGATGATTTAGTAAGATCAAAATAACCTTCTGAGCTCAAACTATTTTCTGTTCCTTTTAATGTTAGCTGTCCATTTAATGTTCCTTTTAAATTCTTGGTGAATTCTTTATCGAGGAAATCATTAAACACAGATAAGTTGAAATCTTTCGTTGTAATAGTTGCAGAAATCGGTCTGTCTTCGCCGATCATGTTTACTTCAAATGTTTTGAAGTTGTACGAAAACGGAACATCTATATTGATATCTGCAGCTTTTTGTTTGGCTGCAAGTATCTCTGTATTTATGAAAATATTTTCTTTTTCCTGGCTGTATCTTAATTCAGCAAATACCGAATCTAATGGGATACTTGATACTACAGGGTCTTTTACTTTAAGCGTTCCTTCAAAATTCGGAGCTCCTGCTGTTCCTGATAGCTTGCCATCAAAACTGATAATACCCTCTGTTCCGGTAATCTGAAATTTCTCCATCACTGTCTTAAATCTGGCCAGGGGTGTTGGTTGAATATGGAGGCTTCCGCTTATAGACTGTGTAAAAAATTCATCGGGAATATTTTCGGGCTCGCTTAGATCAAACGGTATGTCTAAACTTCCTGATATCACTTTTTGTTTATCCCAAATTAAAGACAGTTCCGATTGTAATCGTTTATTCTGAGTATTAAAACTGAGAGTAAACACATCTGCTTGTACACCTTCATATTCAATATTCTGAAGCTCTAAGTTTCCACTTCCTGTTAAGTCCTCTTCAGTCTTGTTCACGTTTAGCTCACCAAAAAGCACTCCATCTATAAATCTTTCCCCTAAGATGATTTCCTGTAATATTCCAAAATTGAAATTTTCACCCACCAACCAAACTTGTTGATTCAAGGAATCTGCGTAAGGAATGGCCAGCGATAAGAAAGCACCTTGATTTGATGTTAATATCAATGAATCTGTTTTAATGGCCCCATTTTCTAACGAAATATGGAATTCTTCCCGGAGATTCAATCTATTATCATTAGTAATGAAGTCCAGTTTTTTCATTATCACATCTGTATTCATTGAAGATAATTCCAGTTCATAACTTCCTGCGTTTAGAATCTGTCCGTTGTCATTATCCTTTATTTCAACTGTATAATCTCCATATAATGAGTCCGTGGATTTGACTGACTGAGTAGTAATTTTTATATCCTGAAAGGGTGTACCGGAAATTTGCGGCTCGATGATATCCAGTTCAAAAGAGCCTTCTTCATTTTCCTTAAAAGTAAGTTGCCCATTCCCATCTATATTTCTAGCCAGGAAAAGCTCATCCACTCTAATATCCGTAAAGTTAAACGCAATAATACACTGTAAAAAGCCGTCTTGATTCTCTTTAATATCTGCGGATAATGAGCCTTTGATTTGCAAAATTTCCAAATTAGCTAATGCTGCCAAAGGCTGCGTATTTTTTAACTCTGCATCAAGCGAAAATATATTATCGGGATCTGCTTGATCCTGGATATTTCTTCTACCACGAAAATCTGCATTGGCAATTTCACTTCTGAATTCTGCTTCCGGAATTACCAATACTTCATCGATGATCTCATATTTTACCTCTAGGAGATCGATGCTGGCTCCGTTAACTAAGCTGGTATCAATATGAGCAAAACCCTGCAATTTCAGATTCTCAAGAGATGAACCCGATCCTTTACCGGAAACTTCCAAGTCTATTGAAGTAGGCAGATCTTCTACTGCAGTAAGCTCGTTTGCATTAAAATCTTTTGTTGAAAGTTTATATCTGAATTTTGGTATCTCCGAAAAAAACTCTGATACCGAGCCGTTGTAGTTGATCTTAGACTTGGATATTTCTGTAACTCCTTGTGCAGTAACTGAATCCTTGTTGATCTCCCCATTTAAAGAGAAAAAATTGATTGTTTGATCTCCGATTTTGAATTCACTGATCAGGTTCCTACTCATTCTTTGCCCCACCATTCGGGGGTTTGTGAAGCTAATAGTTCTCATCCTGGTATTGGATAGACGATACTTCCATTTTTCATCGGAAAGTTCAAATCCTTTTCCTTCTATAAAACCATTTAAAGAAATATCTGTCTCAACTCCATTTTCTACCCAATAAGCTGCATTAAAATTTTTCAAGAAGTAGCCTAAATTCCACTTTGATGAATCTGAAAACACATCCTCTATCTCGGTGTTTGTTGTAAGTCGCTCTTCTCCACTTGTGGTTACATCAATATTTGCAGTTAATTTTCCTTTATCAAAAATTCCGCTCCCAAAAAGCCTTCTGAAGGTATAATCTTCGTATCTCAAACCTTCAACGGTAAAACCCCAAGTCATTTTAGATTGCTCATATTCACTGGTTAAATGTCCATCAAGAGTTATCTGAAAAATTCCTGTATTCACATCAATGGAATCATTGGTCAGAGCCGCAATATTTAATGCTGTACCTTGCAGACCAAATCTTGTAAGTGTTGGCGTTTCGCTTAAATTGAGCTTGGCTATCGCCTCAACATTTTGTGCAAAATTAGTATTGGCAGATAACTTGATTTCCAGATCATCTAACGTGCCTTTTGCTTTTAGTGTTAGCTGTATCTCTTCTTTTGGGATTTCCTGATCTACATAGGGTTGAATATCGGCTGTGGAAATTGGCTTTAGATCAAGGTTCGAATTAATAACGCTATCTTTTAGGTTCACAAATGCGCTTGCTTGCAAGAATGATCTGCCTGTATTAACAATCAAATCTTCTAAAGTTATAGTCTGATTTGTATAATCTCCTGATGCTTTTACTTTAATAGCTTCCGGTAAGCGACCTTCTCTTATATTGAAGCTTAGTTCAGATAACGAAGATTCCATTTCATCCGTTAAAGAAAAGCTCGCCATTAATGAAACATCAGTTACCCTTAATGTCGAATCCGGCAGTAATGATGGCGAAAAAACTGAAACATCAATTTTGCTGACAGTGATCGTTTCTATATTGAACTGAAATGTTGATTCTGATTCAGAACTGTCTGTTTTTACAATTTCCTGAATCGTAAATGAGGTACTGGAATCTTGCTGTTGTTCTGACTCCACCACGTTCACTTTCCCCCGAATAATTCTAAGTTGATCAATATTGAACGTGCTACTTAATAAACTAAGAACATCATAAGAAGCATAAACGGTATCGATATAAGCAAGAGTGTCAACATCATCTCCAACATAAATACCTTTAAGCTGAACTTCTTTCCATAAATCCCCACTTAGGTCGGAAATACTGAAACCCGTAGCCAAACTTTCTCCGGCGATGCTCTCGATCTTTGATTTTGCAAAGTCATGAACAAACTTGGTTTTCAGTGACAAACGGGCTGCTACAACCAAAATCGTTACCGAAAAAAGTATCCATAGAAATACTTTTAAAACCTTTCGGTGGATATGTGTTTTATTATTCTCCATTAAAATGCCTGTCCTATACTAAAATGAAGTCCCCAGCGATTCCAAGCCGAACTCCTACTTTTATCGCCTTGGTAAATATTTAAGTCTGCATCAGTTGGATTAACTTTATAAGCAATATCAACTCGTATTGGGCCTATTGGGGAATTATATCGCACGCCTCCACCAACTCCGTATTGAATCGGTCTATCACTCGTTGTCCTAATTGTTCGCCAAACTTGTCCACCGTCCAGAAATGCAGCAACGCTCAATCCTTTTATAAATCGGTCTATGTCCTGGCGTAGCTCAAAGTTAAAACTGAAAGTTGCTTTCCCTCCTGTTGGAACATAGCCTGTAAATGCTCCCAGCGTATCAAAAACAGCATCTTTTGGACCTAGTTCTTGCCTTCCCCATCCTCTAACTTCACTCGAACCTCCATTGTAGAATCGGATATCCGCAGGCAATGAGTCTTGTTTTGCGTAGTAAATCGAGCCTCCACTTAACCGACCCGCCACAACTAAACTCTTGTTTAATTCTTTATATCCGCGAAGGTCTAATGCCGCTTTTTGAAAAGAAAATGTTGCTTCGTTAAACAAACCCGATAATTCCAAAAATGGTTGAATGATAAACCCATTTCCCCTTCTTGGTGATCCCTTGCTGGCATAGATGTTAAATTTGAAAGAAGAAATATTGTAGTTCAAAATACTGTCAGGGCTTACTACAGCATTTCCTTCCTCATCTTCCTGAACATCAAATTCCTGGTTCAAGGTAAAATCGTAGGAGAATATCCCTGTAACTGATTCAGTATAATTATACCCAAAGCTGTTTCTGATACCACCGGTATCGATAGAATAAGCTCTCTCAATTCTGCGCTGTACAAACGGGGCAATCGTTATACTACTTTTTGTATTATACACATAAGGAAACAGATAACTAGCGCCTAGTCTCATATCAAATGCTGATAATTTAGCACTGGTAGTAAATAGCTCACCCTTTCGGCGTACATTTCTATAGCTCCAGGAAGCTTGAGTTCTGAAAAGCTTATAAGAATTACCCAATCTAAGAGGTTCATTTAATCGGTCATAATTTCCTGCTCCAAAAGTAATTTGTACAGAACGTAACGTTCTCTCTTTTATCCTGAGTAGAATATTAATAGTCGAGTCTTTCTCTTGTTCCGGAATTGAAACCAAGGCAAATCGAAATAAATGATGCCCAAAAAGCTCTCTTTGTGCTTCTCGCATGGCATCATCATTAAAATAAGTTCCCTTTTCAATTCCTGTTTCTCTAATGATGTACTTTTCACCAAGCGTTGTTTCTCCTTCTACCTTAATTGAATCAAAACGGGCTCTAGTACCTGGATAGGTGATCATCTCAAGGCTGGCTTTTTTTGCAACAGTATCTACTTCCGCTTGTATTTCAGAAGAAGCATACGCATATCCAAGATTCCGAAGTATCTGATCCATTTCTGCCTCTACATCAGTTTTTAGCACCGGTTGGTAGATTTTCCCTTTTCTGAAAGGCAATTTGTTTAGCTCTTTTTTGAACTCCTCGCTGTTATAAATTACAGTACTATCTTTAGAAGTTGCTCGGATGGTCATCTTTACAGAATCAATTTTTATTGGTGTTTTTTCTGTAACAATAAATACTAATTCCTTTTTCCATTCTTTGTTTTTTGTATCTAACCGGTAGGTTACTTGTGCTTCATTATAACCCCGCCGTTGGTAAAAACGCTCAATACGGATAGCATCTCTTTTTATTTCAGGAATTGAAATGTAGTATCCCTTTTCATTGAAAAAAGTGATCTTCTTCCAAATTGAAGGTGCTTCATTGGCAATATATTTTTTAAGTACAATATCTTTGTACTGCTGATTTCCTTCAATTTTCACATTCCAAATACGATCGGGTTTTGAATTGCCCTCCTCTTGCGCCGATACAACACTTGTAGAAACAGCAAATAAAACCAAAAAGAATAGACGGCTCCAAATACCTAGCGTAACTAGATTTTTCAATGTTTGTTTACTATCTGTCTTGATAAATTTTTCGGTTCTTATAATTCTTAGCAAATTTCGTACTTTCGTAGCAGAACGTATTTAATTGAATAGTTAATGTACTATGAATAAGCTTTTATTTTTATCACTGATTGTAGTTTTATTTTTGAACTGCAAATCTTCTGAAGAATTCACAGGATTTTCATACGATCCACCTAATGCAACTGACACACAAGATAGGAAAGTAAAACCTCAATATAGAAGAATTATTGGCGCTGGCGAACCTATAATATGGATTTCAAATAAATTTGAAGGTGCCCGCGCTAATGACTTCTACGCCATCAATGATTCTACTTTCGAGGTCTTCATCGAGCCTGAAAATGCTCCCATCAATAACAGCCCGTGGTTTGCATTTAGTATTTGGAGCGATACAACTCGCTCGGCAATATTACGATTAAATTATAGAAACGCCAAGCATCGCTATATACCAAAAATAACAGTGAATGATTCTCTGTATTCTATTGATATGTCTAACGCTTTGTATGATTCTAGTAATCAGACTTTGGAATTCGGTATTGAGCTTGATAAAACTCCAAAATTAGTAAGTGCTCAAATTGTAACTGACTCAGAATATTATAACAACTGGCTGGCATCATTCTCGGATAACTCTTCAGTTACCATTAATACCATCGGGATGAGCAAGCTTGGAAATCCTATCAAAGAACTTACCATCTCAGATATTAAAAAAGGCGAAGAAGCAGGAGTACTAATCTTGATGAGTCGTCAACATCCACCGGAGGTGTCCGGGTTTTTAGCTTCTCTTTATTTTATTGAAGAACTGAGTTCTAATTCACAATTGGCTATGGATTTCAGAGCAAATTTTATTGTTCGTTCATTTCCGCTAATTAATATTGATGGTGTTTTAAATGGCCATTGGAGACATAATGCCGGTGGAGTAGATCTTAATAGAGATTGGGAAAATTTCAATCAACCGGAAACAAAAGCTGTAAGAGATGTCTTGCTCCCAATATTGAAAAACCCTTCTCAAAAAGTATATTACGGAATCGACTTTCATTCCACCAACGAAAATATTTTCTATCCAATCGAACAATCTGTCAAAACTTCTCCTGATAATATAACACAGCGTTGGTTTCCATTGATAAAAGCAGAAAATCCTACAGTAAAATTTGTTTCAGAAGAGTTTGATACCAGCTCTCCTGTCTCAAAAAACTGGATTTATAAAACTTTTGGTTCTGATGCTTTAACCTTTGAAATGGATGATGTTTTAGATGAAGAAACTATTGAGCAAGTAGCTCGTTCCTCCGCACGTAGTTTGATGAAGTTGTTATTAGACGAAAAATTTAATCTTGAGAATGAATAAAAGCTTTGCTCTGTCAATCTTTTTGTTAATTTAAAGTATGGAAGGTGCTAAAATACTTACGGAAGGATTAAACAACTGGAAGCTTCGCCTTATACTAAGTGCTTTGCTATGTATAACGGGTTTAGCCGGTTTAATAAGTATGGCAATAGGGGTGCTCATTGATCTTAGTATTTATGAAAAATCTATCGTTGCTATAGCAATTTGGATAGTGGGAGTACCTACGTATTTAATTGTAAGTGGATTAGCAAAAATAACGCCCCAATCAATCATTCAGTTTATTAATGATAATAATAATCAGATTAAAGGTGATCTTAATGTTTTGCTTAAAAGCAGCACTGAACTTGACAAAAAAGGCAGGGAGCAACAACAAGAGCTCATCTCCTTTTTCCGGGAAACTCCACTATACAAATTTCTACCTGATAAACCCGTGAAACAAGCGTACGTTCTTATGTTTTTTTCTGTGGTAGCCAGCTTTGGTATTTGGTTTATTTCCTGATCATTTAGCGTCTATTCGAATAAAATTAGTCTTACCCTGTAACTCTTCCGGAGGTTATTAACACAGCGGTAAAATATAGGAATATATAATTTAATTA
>TARA_R110002072_G_scaffold85210_16_pt1 | contig 28701 bp, 27 predicted proteins | sample TARA_R110002072 | Tara Oceans TARA_R110002072 (sample SAMEA4397118) | marine metagenome | biome: Polar Biome; feature: [SRF] surface water layer (ENVO:00010504); material: water (ENVO:00002006), including particulate matter (ENVO:01000060) such as... | depth 5 m
TCTCTATCACTGTCTCGGCGGCAGAGCCCATGATAATAATGACGCGTTCTGCCTGCGAGGCGCCGTAGTAGTCGAACAGCTTATAGTGTCGCCCGGTGTTTGCGGCGAGGCTATCCATTGCAGACTGGACGATATCGGGTGTCTTCTCATAATAGAGATTGACCGATTCGCGCCCCTGGAAATAGACGTCGGGATTCTGCGCCGTACCGCGTATAAAGGGATTGTCTGGGTTCAAACCACGCCGCCGGTGAGCGTACACCAGTTCATCATCAATCATGTCGCGAATCACCTGATCGGGAATCAGGTTGAGTTTGTTGACTTCATGCGAGGTGCGAAAGCCATCGAAAAAATGGATGAAAGGAACCCGTGACTGTAAGGCTGACATCTGGCTGATCAGCGCGAAATCATGGGCTTCCTGTACAGAACTGGCTGCCAGCATCGCAAAACCGGTCGAACGCACCGCCATCACATCGGAGTGATCGCCGAAAATGGACAGTCCCTGGGCAGCCAGTGAACGCGCCGCCACATGAAATACGGTGCTGGTCAACTCTCCGGCAATTTTATACATGTTGGGCAACATCAACATCAAACCCTGCGATGCTGTGAAGGTGGTGGTCAGCGCACCCGTCTGCAGCGCGCCGTGCGCTGCACCTGCCGCACCGCCTTCGCTCTGCATCTCAATGACGTCGGGAATATTGCCCCAGATATTGGCGAGTTTTTGCGCCGACCACTCATCGGCATGCTCTGCCATCGGCGACGATGGCGTAATCGGGTAGATCGCGCAGACTTCATTCACGCGATACGCAATGTGGGCAGCCGCTTCATTGCCATCCATCGTCGCCGTGATTGTGGGTTGAATGTCACTCATCCATTATCACCCGGTGTTTCGGGTATCAATTCAATCGCATGACACGGACACTGCTCGTAGCACTCTGCACAACCCGTGCACACATCGTAGTCAAATCGATAACGCTTGCCCTGCCCCAGTTTGATCACCGCGCCCTCCGGGCAGGCCCCGTAACAACCATCGCATTCAAAACAGTTGCCACAGGAGAAACAGCGCTGTGCTTCAAACTGGGCCTCCTGCGCGGACAGCCCCTGCACAACCTCATCAAAACCGGTCTTCCTCGCGTCGACCGGCAAGGTGGGCTGCAGCCGCTGGGGCGCGGTGGTCCGATACCAGACGTGCAGCCGATCAAACCCGACCAGCGGGTTTTTCTCTGCCGGGCGATAAGGGGCTTGCCGCAAGAATCCATCTATATAGCGCGCGGCCTTTTTGCCGTGCCCGACCGCCACCGTTACGGTGCGCTCACTGGGAACCATGTCGCCACCGGCAAAAATGCCCTCATGACCCGTCATCATCTGCGAGGAGACAACGACGGTGCCGTCGTTGCTAAACTCTATACCCGGCACCTGCTTGAGAAACCCGGTATCCGTATCCTGACCGAGTGCGAGAATCAGTGAATCGGCTTCGAGGGTTTCAAATTCGCCAGTGGCGACCGGACGGCCGTCCTCAAGAATCATTTTTTCCACTTTGACTGTGGTCTCATCAATCTCGCTTATTGTTCGCAGCCAATTGATTTTGACGCCTTCTGCAACGGCATCATCGGCCTCGAATTCATGCGCGGGCATATGCTCTCGATCGCGGCGATAAATAACGAGCGCCTCATCCGCGCCCAACCGTTTTGCCGTTCTCGCAGCATCCATGGCGGTATTGCCACCACCGTATATAGCCACACGGCGACCCAGCTTTGGCGCATTGCCGGAATCCACATCCCGCAGGAAAGTGACCGCATCGAGAATTTTTCCCGCATCGCGCGCCGGAATATGCGCCTTTTTGCCAATGTGCGCGCCGATGGCGACAAACACCGCATCAAAGTGTCCTTGCTCCTTCGCCAGCACCAGGTCCTGCACCCTGTGATTCAGCACGATTGTGACACCCATCTGCTCAATGCGAGCGATTTCGCTGTCCAACTCCTCGCGCGGCAGACGGTATGCCGGAATACCAAAATGCAACATGCCACCGGCAACAGGGCCTGCTTCATGGATTTCCACTTCGTGTCCCATCCGGGTCAGATGATAGGCGGCGGACAGTCCGCTGGGGCCGGCACCCACCACCAGAACGCGCTTGCCGCTGGCGGCACCAACCACGCTCGGCACCCAGTTTTCTGCAAGCGCCATATCACCCAGAAACCGCTCCACGGCGTGAATACTCACCGGGCTGTCGACGAAGGCGCGGTTACAGCTGTCCTCACACGGGTGATAGCACACCCGGCCATGCACGGCGGGAAGAGGGTTATCTTCAACGAGCTTCTGCCAGGCCTCCTCGAATCGATTCTCCTGAGCCAGCGCCAGCCAGGCCTGAATGTTTTCTCCTGCCGGGCAGGCGTTGTTGCAGGGAGGCAGCAGATCGACATAAACCGGCTTCTGCGTTCGCAATACGCCGGTGCCCTTTCCGTGCGATGTCAGGTCCGGAGCTGGCGTCATGTCGCCTGTCATCACTGCACTCCCGAGTTCAGTTAACGGTCACTTTCTGATAGGTGGTGTTAACAAGTTAACTCCCACACAGCGATAAAATCCATCTTGTGGGCCGCGAATCGACGTTTTCATGAGGAGAATCAATTTCCTGGCCTCAGCGGAAGGTAAGGAGTTGCTCCGGCGTGTCGCTGAAATCCCGCACGACATCGTGATTGCGCACGGCGTGTTCTACCACACCCTTGGAATAGGTGTAGCACGCGCCGTGCATATTGGCATGCGCCAGGGCTGACTGCCCACTACTGCCGCTCATATCAAACAGCCGCGAGAATGCGACAAAAACGCCCTTGCTCAGGACAAACGCGGCCTCACGCGCAGCCCCCTCAAACGCATCGTTGGCCCATGCCGAAAAGCCTTTCAGCATCGGCTTACCGGCAAACGCCTGTGGTTGGACCACGGTAGTGCCGTCCAGCAGCCAGCAGTGTATCGATTCTCCATTGAGCAAGACCTCGGCCCGGGCGGGACTGCCATCCGGCGGCTGGTCAACGACCTCGACGTCATATATACGCTCGGCTTCAGCCTGTGTGGCGTGCACCAGCGCCAGCAGCGCGAGGTCGTACCAGTGCGTACAGTTGCTGCGAGGATTTACACTGGCCACGATCTCCGATACCGGCGTATCCAGTGCGATACCAATCAACCCCTGCAGGGGTTTGAGCGCCTGGCCACAGGTACTCATAGGCACGCGCAGCGCTCTGCCGGACACGCCCGTCACGACCCGTCCATCGTGTTGCAGCACCACTCGAAAGCCGTGGCAATCGTCTTCCAGTTCACCGCAAACCTCGCCCGTCGCGGTCTGAACAAGGCGGATGCGACGGCGATACAGGCCGTTGCCATAATCGGGATTGGGCGGATAGACAGGAGTTTGCAAATTCATAGCGCGCTAATGGTAACAGTTTTTCCCATGCGGTCTGCAAGCGCGATCTCCTGTCACAGAAAAACAATCTGCGAAAAACTATTTACTGGCAAACAGCACCGCACCTGTTAGACAATTACTCAATACAAATAACTAGATAGAGACAACGATGCTCGTTCACCACTACCTTGAGTTTTACGCCAGAAATACACCTGACTCGCCCTGCTTCAGCCATCACGAAACGACGATGAGCTATCGTGAGGTCAATGACGTTGCCAATCAGCTCGGCAACGGCTTCCTCAACCTGGGCGTACAGAAGGAGCAACGGGTCGCGATTCTGGGCGAAAACAGCATCGAGCACGGCCTGTTGTTCATGGCCGCCAGCAAGGTGGGGGCCGTCGCTGTGCCGCTCAACTACCGGCTGGCCCCGGCGGAGCTCGCCTTTATTATCGGCGACTCCAACACCCGGGCGCTGCTCGTGCTGGCAGGCATGGAAACGACGCTCGATGCATTGCGCCCCCAACTTCCGCCCGACATTGCCATTATCACAGCCAACCAGCCCGACAGCCTGCACTGGGATGACTGGATAGCCCGCTTTGCCACGACCAGCCCATCTGTCGAGGTGGATAAAGACGAACCGTTTCTGCAGTTGTATACCAGCGGCACCACCGGTAACCCCAAGGGTGTGGTGACCTCGCACTTCAACGTCCTGCAGCTGACCATGATGAATATCATCGCCACGCCGCGGCGACCGGATGCCGGCACTGCGGGCATCCTTTGCGCACCGATGTTCCATATCGGCGGCGCCGGCTCGGTGGTGGCGAGCATCTATAACGGACAACACACACTGCTGCACCGGGTGTTCGATCCAGTGCAGGTACTGGATGACATGGAGCGATATCCGGTCACCAGTATTTTTATGGTGCCGGCGATGATCATGGCGGTGTTGCAGGTCCCCGGCATAGAGCAGAGGGATTTCAGCAAACTGGAGACCATGTTTTACGGCGCCTCCCCGATCTCGGAAACCGTGTTGCGCCGCGCGATCGAGGTCTTCAAATGTGAGTTCATCCAGATGTATGGCATGACCGAAACCACAGGTACCGTGGCCACCCTGTCGCCCGGCGACCACCGCCGGGCGCTGGCGGGCAAGCCCGAACTGCTGAGATCCTGCGGTCGCCCCTCCGTGGGGGTTGAGATCAGCATCGTGGATACCGCGGGTAATGAGGTAGACACCGGCGAGGTGGGTGAGATCCGGGTGAAATCTGACACCAACATGCTGTGCTACTACAACCTGCCCGAGGCCACCGCGGCCAACCTGACCGATGGCTGGCTGCACACCGGCGATGCGGGTTACGTGGATGACGAGGGCTATCTCTACCTCAAGGATCGTATCAAGGACATGGTTGTCAGCGGTGGCGAAAATATCTACCCGGTGGAAGTGGAGAACACACTGGCCAAACTCGAGGTGGTGGCTGACGTCGCAGTGATCGGTGTGCCCGATGAAAAGTTCGGCGAGGCCCTGCTGGCCTTTGTCGTCACCAAACCGGGGATGACATTAATCGTCGAGGAGATGGTTGAGTTTTGCCGGGACAAGATCGCAGGATACAAGATTCCGCGCCAGCTGCAGATTGTCGAAGAACTGCCGCGAAATCCATCAGGCAAGATTCTGAAGAAAATCCTGCGCCAGCCCTACTGGGAAAATCGCGACAGGGACATCGGCTGATCTCAACTGCCACCTCTGGATCAGGAGCATACAACCATGCCAGACACTCGAACCGATCAATTTGAAACACTGCTACTTGAGGAGCGCGGGCAGGTAGACTGGCTGACGCTGAATCGCCCCGACTCCCTGAATGCCCTGAACCCGACCATGGTGTCAGAACTCAGGTCCTATTTTCGCGATCTCGCTGACCGTCAGGATCGCCGCATTGTCGTACTCAAGGCAGCGGGCCGGGCGTTCTGTGCCGGATTGGACCTGAAGACAGTTGGCAAGCCCGAGGAATCCCTGGCAATGGGAAGCGTGCAGGCAGGCTTGATCTCACAGCGGAACATCGCGGAGATTTATCTCGCCATGCGCCGCTGCCCGCAGCCGATTATTGCGCTGATCAACGGCGCGGCGTGTGGCGGTGGCTTTTCGCTGGCCATGGCCTCGGATATCCGGATTGCGGATACCACCGCGAGGATGAACTGTGCCTATATCCGCATTGGTCTCGGCGGCTGTGACATGGGCTCCTCCTACTTTTTGCCGAGACTGGTGGGCGCATCACTGGCGTCGGAACTGATTCTCACCGGCAAGTTTATCAATGCCGAGCGCGCGCTATCCGTTGGGCTGGTATCGCAAGTTGCCGAGGCCGGTCAGTTGGAGGCAGCCGCAGAGGAAGACATTCAGTTAATGCTGACCAATTCACCGCTGGGTTTGCGGCTGTCGAAAGAAGCGCTGAACATCAATATCGACATTGGCAGCCTCGAGGCGGCGATAGCGCTGGAAGACCGCAACCAGATTCTCTGCTCGCAAACAGCCGACACCCAGGAAGCGATGGCGGCCTTCATACAGCGGCGCACGCCTGGGTATAGCGATACCTGACCAGACAAGAACCGCAAGCAAGCCTTTAGAACTGAGCCCACGCCCGCCAGCCGCTCCTCTTCATGGACTGACCACCCTTTGATCTCCCCACAACGGCACGCCAGGTGTCAGGATTTTTTACAGATCAGAAATGCAGAAAAATGTCAAACCAGAAATGAGACATGAATTCAATAACTTGCAAAAACCGGCATGCGGTTTGCCTGTTATACGCGCTGGCTCGTTAAATTTCAGGAGGAAATTCACATGACCACGTCAAGTAGATATAAGAATACAATCGCAGCAGTCGCTGTCGCTTCAATGTCCCTGCTATCGACAAACGCTTCAGCCGCGTTGCTGGACGCCTTTGCCAATGGCGGTTTTGAGGGTTACACAGGTAACACCAATTCATTCAACAGCGCGACGCCCCCGGGCTGGACCACAACCGCTGGTACACCGGATGTTTTTAACGCGAGCACCACGTTTTCTGGCTTTGCGTGGAAGTCCAGCAGTACCGGTGGCGACTTTCTGCACGGTATAGGGTGGGACGGCCGTTCCAGCCCGTACGTTGAGAGCGCACTACAAGTCGGCCTCACAGGGTTGGACATCGGCAAACAGTACGAAATTTCGTTTGAGCAGAGTATCAGTAACTCCGTCTTCTCCGAAGCGGGCGGTTACTGGGAGGTTATTTTCGGTACCGAGAGTCATAACTCTGATGATATGCTCCTTCCGGCAAGCGGTGTAGCGGTGGACTGGACCTGGCAGACCATGATCTTCACTGCCACTTCCGAAATCCAGACACTGGAAGTCGTAGCACACAGCACGCTGGGGCCTCGCGCTGATATTGGTATTGATAGCTTCTTCCTGGGCGACCCGGGCACCAATCCAAATAACCCACCTTCAGATGTGCCGTTACCGAGTACTCTCGCCTTGGTAGGCCTCGGCTTGCTGTTGGCAGGACGACGCCGTCGCAAGGCGCAATAGCGCGCCGTTTCAACACCGGCTTTCTGGTTGCCAGTAGTATTACTGCCAGGAAGCCGGTTGCCATCTCACTGCCGCTTATTTGCGGCTCGCTAGATACCCGGACTCTGGGGCTACTGACGAAAGGACAACAGGGGATGGCGCTCAAACAGTCTACACGCCTGCCGTTTACGTGAAATGCTGCAGGCGAGGCTTGAGCAGGATGGGCCCAAACAGCGTGGTCAACAGCACCACCAGTACCAGGGCCGAATACATTTCAGCTTCGAATATCTGGTGGCCGAACGCGAACGCGGCGAACACCAGGCCCACCTCGCCACGTGGAATCATGGCAAAGCCGATACCCCGCCGGTCGAGGCCCGGGCCGCGGACCACATAGCCGGCAACCCCTTTGGAGACAACAGCCACAAGGGTGAGGGTACCGATCAGCAGCAGCACCTGTGGATCCAGCAGCGTTTGCAACTGAACCTGCGCACCGATACCGACGAAGAAAATGGTCAGCATGATATCGCTGATGGGTTTAACCAGTTCCTCCAGCCGTTGTTTTTGCAGGGCATCCCCGACCCGGAAATCCACATCATCGAGTATCAGGCCAGCGACGAACGCGCCGATCAGGGGAGCCAGCCCCGCAAAATGGGCCAACTGGGCAAAGGACAGCGCCAGGCACAGCGCGAACCCGGTCCAGACGCTGGAGTGCTTGTTCAGTGAAATGATATGCACGACGCTGGGCATGAATTTCTGCCCGATCAGCAGCGCACAGCCAAAAAACAACAGGGCCTTGGCGACAATCCACGCGAGATCCACTGCGGAAAACTCGCCACTCACCGCCACGCTGGCGAGTACCGCCAACAGCAGGATACCCAGTACATCATCGATCACGGCGGCACCCAGGATGACCCGCGCCGAGTTCGTATTGATCATGCCGCTGTCGCCGATCACCTTGGCCGTGATGCCCACTGAGGTAGCCGCCAGCATCGCGCCGACGAACCAGCCCTTGATACCAGTGCCAAAACCCAGCACGGCCCCTGCTGCCAGTGCGAGCGCAACCGGCAACACCATGCCGGTGACGGCCACTGCGAGAGCGTTGCTGCCAACCCTGATTAGCGCGCGCATATCCGATTCCAGGCCGACGATAAACAGCAGCAGGATCAACGCCAACTCCGAGGAATAGACCATAAACTCGCTGGAGCGCAATAACGTGCTGAGATCAAAATCGATGCCCACCAGAGCCAGGTTGCCCAGCAGGATGCCGGCATAGATCTGGCCGAGAATCTCGGCCATGCCCATGCGCTCAAACAGGAAGCCGCAGATATCGGCCAGCGTGATCATCAGAATCAACAGCAGGCTGGTGCGGGTGAATGTCTCGCTAATCCCGCTGGCCGATGCGACCGTCGGCAGCAGTGTGGCCACCACCAGCAGACAGGCTACTCGCCTAGCCCTCGTTGCCCTGTGCGCCATTCACCGCCTCGCTGTTTGGAATTATGCGCTCTATTGTAATCGAAGAGCAGGCTTTGCGGGTGATAACTCAGGCCGCCCTCATCCCGGCCTCCTTCCCGGGCATCAGACTCGGCGCAGCGCGAGCAATACCATGGGCACGACCAGCAGGGCAGCCATCAGGCCAGCCCAGATTCCCTTGAAGATGGCGTAGTTCAGGGGACTGACATGACTCACACCCAGCAGATAGAATCCCAGCAGGGTCAACGGAGCAATGATGCAAATACCGAACAGGCCGAAGATCAGGGCGCTCTTGAAGGTGCCGGCGGGCAGTCGGTCAGCCACGCGCTGCATAAAGGAACTGGCGCCCAGGTAAATGGGCTCCAGCTTGCCCTTGTTGAGCTTGCCCCGCTGCAGCGGGATGACTATCAGGGCGACGATGAAGGGCAGGATAAAGGCGGTGGCAAGCACGTCCACGGCGAAACTGTGGTCGCCACCCCAGGCCAGGGCAGGGCCACTTTTCAGCAAAAACCAGGCGATTACGCCATTGAAAATGGTATTGGAAACCCCGCCCACGAGAATCTCGTGTCTGAGGTGTTGCCTGGCTGCTGAAATCGTCATGCTCGCGCCTTGTACTGGACCCGCTGTCCTGCCTGATCATGGCACAACACCCGGGCCGCAGGCATGGGCTCAAGCGGCCAGAATGGTAGACATTAGCCGCCATGGGCGCACCGCGTGGCAATTTGTCGTCCGCCACATTTCGTCCAGGGGGATCCCGGTAAGGAAGGCTTAACCGCGCAATGACCCGCGGAGCCGGAACTCGCTGTGATTGGAATCCTTATTTAAAACAAAATCCGGATGATCCTTGCGCGCCAGGAATTTGATATTGTGCTGGACGAAATACCCTTTATGGACGAGCTACTGGGTCGACGAGATCTTTACCGTCTGTCGATCCCGGAAACGCCTGACGGCAGTGAAACCCCCATCGCCGCGCGCCGCGCCGACGCACTGGAGCGCATCGCCGACAGTTACCTCAGCAATACAGAGAAAGCGGTGAACGGCGGCGACCGCTGCACGCTCCATATCCATACCGATAGCAATACCCTGCAAGAAGACGGCGAAGGCGCAGAAGCCCAGCTGGAAACGGGCGGATGCGTTTCCGCGGAAACGTCCCGTCGCCTCGCCTGTGACTGCGGCGTGGTGCACTGGCTGGAGGATAAAACCGGGATGCAGCCGGGGCACCCGTATTTAACATGCCGAATGGCAGACCGATTGCTACCGGGCCCGATACACGTTTCCGCGGAAACGTGTTTGCGTTGCCACCCTTATAAGCTGCTGATTTAAAGAAGATAATTGGCGCGCCTGGCACGATTCGAACGTGCGACCGCCTGGTTCGTAGCCGCAATCGTTATATTTTAAAGCTATAAAATTCAATTACTTAGATATGGCCCGCCCTCAAACCACCCCGTATCGACCCGTATTCCACCGTAGAAACCCTACGTTTCGCACTGACCAAAAGGAACGGTTTCAGTCAGGGGTTCAAAGACTAAGTATCAGTCGGCCCACATGGTGAAACCGCTCTCCCCTCCCGGATATGTCGCCGCATGCGACAGATGAACTAACCGACCAGAACCCGTATGATTCGCGTTAGTACATATGTAATTACATCGCAACCTGCCCTTACGTGATGTGGAGTGAATAATGTTGAAATTGAAAGTGAAACAGATCGGCAATAGCGCAGGTGTTGTCCTGCCGAAGGAGGCTCTCAGCCATCTCAACGTTGACAAGGGGGACGAGATTTACCTAGTCGAGACCGAGGATGGCTACATGCTGACCCAGTACGACCCTGAATTTGACGAGCAGATGGAAGCGATGGAGGTCATTGGTCGTCAATTCAAAAACACGCTCCGAGAGCTGGCTAAGTGAAGGCACCGAAATGGTTGCGCAAAGACACGATTATTGCGGTGCACCAGAAAACGCTACTCGAGCAAGGCGGGGCCCCCGGCATTCGTGATGAAGGGTTGCTGGAGTCGGCCCTCGCCCGCCCAATCAACATCCTCGAGTACGCGCTCGAACCGAATCTGTTTGATCTCGCTGCTGCCTACGGGTTTGGCATAGCATCCAACCACCCTTTCATCGACGGCAACAAGAGAGTGGCGTTCTATGCCTCAGTCGGTTTCCTGCGGATAAACGGCGTATATCTCAAAGCCGGGGAAGCTGATGCTGCGGTGACTTTCGTCGCTTTGGCTGCTGGTGAACTCAGTGAAGAGGAACTGGCCTCCTGGTTCCGCAATAACAGCGAGGGTTAATTGCCCGGAACTGTAAACCATGTGCCCGGTATGATCTGTAAAGGATGTCTCCGGTACGGACCTTGATTTGATTGGCGCGCCTGGCACGATTCGAAGCGGATGGCCGCCCCCTCCGACCGCCTGGTTCGTAGTTATCAGCTGAATTCTACTTAGAAGTGCGACAGCCTAATGCCGGGATACACTCTAATCCAATTAATTGGACAAGAGGAGGCTGCCGCCATGTCATGCTATACACAATTAACCATGCCAGAAAGGATGAGGCTCTATACGTTTTTGGAGATGGGACTAAGCAAAATCCAGATTGCTCAACGCCTGGGCCGTCATAGATCAACGATTTATCGTGAAGTACAACGAAATCGTCGATCCATTGGCTATTTGCCTGGAATCGCACATCGGAAAAGTCTGAAACGCAGGGCAGATAAACCAGGGAAGATAAGAACCGGGCCGCGCCTCTATGATTATATTCTGCGAGGATTAAAGCGAGGCTTGAGCCCTGAGCAGATTGCCGGGCGGATGAAGCGAGAGGGCAAACCATACTACGTTTGTCATGAAACCATTTACCGGTATATCTACAGGCTGGGCAATAAAGGTCTTTACCGACTCCTGCACTACAAGAAACGTCGCCGCGGTAATCGTTGGGGACGGAAAGTAGGATCCGGCAAATATTGCGGGATTACGTTGATAACTGAACGGCCCCAAGAAATTGAAAGTCGAGAGGAGTTTGGCCATTGGGAAGGGGATACCATCGCTTTTTCCAATACCAAGTATCTGAATGTAGCGACCTACGTTGAGCGCAAAACGCGCTTTGTAGTTCTGGACAAACATGCCGATCGGAAGACGGCTACAGTAATGGGCGCTCTGGAATGCCGGATTCAGAAGCATCCCTGTAAGCTTTGGAAAACGGTTACCTTTGACCAGGGTTCAGAGTTCGCTGATTATCGTCCACTGGAGCGCAGGACGCGCTGTAAGACGTATTTCTGCGAGCCCCACTCGCCTTGGCAACGCGGAAGCAATGAGAACATGAATGGCCGACTGAGGCGCTATTTACCGAGGTCGATTGATATCCAGGCGATAACCCAAGAAAACCTGAACGACCTGGCGAAAAAGATCAACAATATTCCAAGGAAGTGTCTAGGCTATATGACGCCCCGAGAGGCTTTATTACAGTGTTTCCCGAGCTACTGTCGCACTTCACCGTAGAACGCGCCTCATCTGAAATTTTAATCAATTGTTTTTACTAAACTTTATGGTGGGCCGCCCGTTGCAAACTGCGCCACCATGCACAACCGCGCAGGACTCAACCCGGCAAAAGCCCGGCAGTGAAAACCGGCTGGATGGAGACCAGGCAATCTGCTGTGCTACGGTGTGTACACCTCGACACAACCTCGCGGTGTTTTTATGTCCACGACCATGACCATCCGTCTTGACGACGAACTTAAAGAGCAATTGGACCGGCTCGCAGCTGCTACGCAGCGGTCGAAGTCGTTTCTCGCTTCTGAAGCCATCCGGGAATTCATCGAACTCAACGAATGGCAGGTCCGGGAAATACAACAGGCGTTAAAAGAGGCCGATGCGGGCGAATTTGCCAGTGATGGTGAGGCAAAGCAAACATGTCAAGTCGTTGCCACATGTGCCAATGTCTCATCCGTTTGTGGAGCGATTGATAGGCAGTGTCCGGCGAGAGCTGCTGGATCAGACCTTGTTCTGGACCGCATCAGACCTGGAGAACAAGCTCCAGAATTACCGGCGCTATTACAGCAAGTATCGGTGCCATTCTAGTCGTGATGGCGCGACTCCAGTGACTTCAGGCTCTGAAAATGTCGTTGCTCTAAACAACTACCGTTGGAAGAAGCATTGTCGCGGACTATTTCAGTTGCCGGTGGCAGCTTGATATTGGAATTCGCCAGGGACAGGCTGCAACAGTTGACCTCGCCGCTGGCCCGGCGGGTGGCGGTGCGCTACAAAGGGCACTGACAAGTAGCTTTTTTTACTCTAAAAGTGGGAATCACAGGCAGAATATTCCTGCAAGAAGCTCTCGAAGTGACGAGAGATTGCACATTTCTGGTCAGTCGAGCCCCACGTGTGTGGCGCCAGGCCTTGTTTTGAGGCTAAATCGTCGTACCCAACAGGCGCCTTATCGATCTCTTTCCGGTATCAGAAAATGCGCTCTGGCGATGGCATTGGGCTCGTCGCTCTTTTCTTGCCAGGCAGTGATACTGAGATTGGCGATAAACCGCCCCTGTCGAGTCAGTGTGCACTCGGCATAGGTATCGCGCAAGCGTGCGGGGCGAAGATAATCCAGGGAAAAGTTGATGATCTTTGGCAACACAGGTTTATCCATTTTAGCTATCAGGTGAAACGCTGCTGCCTGCTCCATAAAAGCACCCACCACACCACCATGAATCGCAGGTAGAGTCGGGTTGCCAATCAGCTTTTTATCTGCGGGCAGGATGAAAAGGATTTCGTTGCCGTGGACCTCGGCTTTGATACCAAGGTATGTGGCGTATGGTACCTTTTTTAGCCATCGCTCCAGAGTTCTGGCATTGGGCTCATAATGTATAAGATCCGATAGGGTCATTGTTGCACGGATGCCTCAGTTGACAGTAGTAACTCGGAAAGCCGCAACTCCGGCATTAACACCCAGCTGCCAGTGGCTTTGGCAATGGGCCTATCCCTCGATTCACAGTAGGCGAAGCCCTCCGCAAATAGGATTCTTCGCGTGACCTTATATATCCGGGCCACTGCAAAAATATCCTTATCCGCCGGAGCTACACTCAGGTGATCGATGCGCAAGTCCAACGTTGGCGTGATGGCGGCCTCGATCTGGTCACAGCAAATACATGCTGTACCGAGTGTATGATCCAGCAACACGGTCAGTGCTCCACCATGGGTGGCGCCAGTTTCGAGGTTACCCACCAACTCCTTCCTATAAGGCAATTTCATAGTCAATTCGTCACCGTTAATACTTTCCAGGCAGATTCCCTGCAAATGGGTATGCACAACAGAATGTGACAATCGATCAATGATACGCGCCTTCTCAGCGGCGGATCGCGTGTGCATAAACACCTCGAAAAACTCGGTTCTAGTCAACTTCCTGATTGGGCTGAACAACCAGCCAACGCGCCATCAGCGAGTACGCTACTGGAATCACCGCCAGGGTCAACAGTGTTGAACTGACCACTCCGCCTATCACTGCGACAGCTAGTGGTCCGTATTGTCCGGCGCCTACACCCACCCCTAGGGCAGCTGGCGTCATGGCCAGCACAACAGTCAAGGAGGTCATCAGCACCGGGCGCATACGGCGGGGACATGCCGTGCGAATTGCAGTGCTGGGATCCATACCCTGCTGGCGATAGCGATTGATCAGATCCACCAGCAGAATCGAATTTTTTGACACCAGACCCACCAGCAGAACCAGACCAATCATGGAATAAATGCTAAGTGTGTAGCCCGCCAGCCAAAGGGCGAACACGCCACCGACAATTGCCAGCGGCTGCGCCAGCATGACCAGTATCGGCTGCAGGAAAGAGTTGAATTGGCTGGCCAGTACCATGTATATCAGCAGTAGGCCGGTGCCAAACACGAATAACAGGTAGCCCTTGGACTTTTCCAATTCATCTGCCTGGCCCCCCAGTACCAGCCGGTATCCCGGTGTCAAAACTTCGCTGGTAACTTTGCGAAACATAACCATGGCTTCAGCCAGTGATACATCCGGCGTACTGAGGTATTCCGCTGCGAAGTTGAGATTCATGCGATTTACTGCTGCCGGGCCATAGTCCTCAAATATTGTTACTGCCGAATCAAGACGAACAAGGTCCCCATCAGGTCCGCGCAGGTAAATATCTTCCAGATCCTTGGCATTGCGCATGCTTGCATGCTGTGCCGCCAGGCGAATGTCGTAGCGCTCACCATCCCCTGGCAGTTCGCTGTACTTAGCAATGTCGGCACCGCCGGCGAGCACGCGCAGGGAATCCCCAATCGTGCCAGTGTCGATGCCCAGCGCCTTGGCGCGGTTGCGGTCGATATCAAAGCGCAGCATCGGGCGATCCAGCTGCAGATCCATACGGATGTCACCCATGCCCGCAAGACCCGCCAGCTGCTCAAATACCAACTGGGATTGCCGGGCCAACTCATACAGATCTGGCCCGGTCACATAGACCTGCAAGGGTGCGTCGCTCATACCCGAAATGAACGGAAAATTGGCCACGTACGATTGCAGGCCGGGCACCTCGACCAGCTCGTTACGCACCTCATTCATAAAGGTTCGCTGGGAAACTTCGCGCGCCGCTTTTGGCTTTAACATGACGTTGACAGTGGCTTCATTAACATCAGAAGAGCGCGCGGAACCTATGATAGAGAAGATATGGCTTACCTCCCCGTGACGCGAGATCAGCGCTTCAACCTGGTCTATCTTTGCGTCCATGTAGTCCACGGAAGTACCAATGGGTGCTTTCAAGTTGACCAAAAAACGGGATTCATCATCCTCCGGGAAAAACTCTGCACCCAGTTTTTTGACAAAATAACCACTGCTCAACACAACCAGCACGGTGGCCAGCATCACGGTCCAGCGGTATCGAAGACAGCGATCCAGCACCGAGCTGTAAACTTGCTCCGTTCCGGCATGAAAAAGGTGCAGCAGGCCAATAGGGCCTTTGTTGCTCCTGACCGGAGCTCCAAGAAAGCGTGCGCATAATGCCGGCGTGAGCGTCAACGATACAAACAACGATGCGATGACACCGGCCACGACGACCACTGCAAAGGAGCGCATGAAAATACCGACCATACCTGGCATAAAAATCACAGCGGTGAACATGCAAACCAGTGTCAGAGATGCCGCGATAACCGGAAACAGCACTTCGCGAGTACCCGCGCTGGCCGCCTGGTCGGCACTCACATCCCCTATTTCATGTTGGCGATGGATGTTCTCCAAAACCACAATAGCATCATCGACCACCACGCCAATCAGTAGCAGCAGGCCCGACAGGGTCATAATATCGAAGGTATAGTCACCAAAATACATCACCACCACCGCGCCGGCCAGGGAGACGGGAATAGCCGTGGCAATGATCAGTGTTGCCGGCCAATTCAGCAGGAAAAATAACACCACCAGCGCTGCCAAAAACGTACCTTCCAGTACATGACTCTTAAGGGCGGAGACAGTAGCTTCAATGATATCTGACTCGTCGGTAGCGACGATCAATTCCACACCGTCGGGTAAGGACGGCCTGACCAGTTCGTCAAGCCGTGTAGACACTTCCCGGACTAAGGCGACCGTATTGGCGTTTTGCACCTTCTGGATACCGATCGCGACGCCTTCGCGTCCATTAAGACGGGCCAGGCTGCGCTTGTCTGACAGACTGTCACTGATGGCAGAGATATCTGCAAGCGTGACTGGGATCTGATCACGCCACATCACCACCAGATTCCCAAGTTCGCGTACACTGTGGTATTCCAGGTCCAGATGCAGGAGCTTTTCAAGGTTACCGCTGACCAGGTATCCCCCCGGAATCTGGATATGCTCTCGGGCGAATGCTGCAATCACATCCTGCGTGGTAACTCCAAGGCCAGACATTTTTGCCAGATCGATGTCCACGCGTATCTTGCGCTCACGACCGCCGCCGACAAATACCTCGCCCACACCATTGATGTTCTCCAGCAGCTTTTTGACCTGCTGGCGGGCTATCCTGTTCAGCTCGTTCAAGGGGCGATCACCCTTGAGCACCAGCCACATCACCGGAATGGCATTCGGATCGACCTTCGCCACAATGGGTGTTTCTGCCTCATCAGGCAGATCGTTGATCACCTGGTTGACTTTGGCCTGCACCTCGTTGAAGGCCACGTTCGCGTCTTTGCTGAGTTCGAACGCTACCCGTATCTGTGACACGCTGGGGACGGACTGTGAACGCACATAATCAATTGCTGAAATCGAGTTAACCGAAGCTTCAATTACACTGGTGATACTACTGTCCATGATCTCCGGACTGGCGCCGGGGTTGACCGTAGTTATGGTTACCACCGGCGGGCTGACATTGGGCATGCGGTTCAGGCCAATATCCCTCAGCCCGATGAGGCCGAACAGGAGGATGGCCGCGCTAAGCATGTAAGCCAGGACCCGGCGGCGGACAAAAATATCAATGAAACTCACAGTGCGGGATTCTTCACATTGAAGATCAGCTTGCTGCCGTCGCTGACCAGCGCGGAACCCTCGGTTATTACCTGGTCCTGTGTGGAAAGGCCCTCCAACACTTCCACCCAGTCGTCTTCTTGCCAGCCCAGCTTCACTATGCGCTTGCTGGCATGATCGCCGTTAACGACAAATACAACATCGTCGCCCTCACGCCTTACCACGCTGAGAATCGGCACAGTCAGCGCGCCCTCGGTGTGCCCCAGGATCAGCCTGGCATCGACGCTGGCACCCGGATACCAGCCCCCGGGGTTGTCAAACTCGACAATGACATCAAGAGCCCGGCTCCTTGGATTGATCCGCGGGTTGATACTGCCTACCTTGCCGAGAGCGACGGTCTCGTGCGAGGCCGGGGATTGCAACCTGACTGCTTTGCCTATGCGGATAGTGGCGGCGTGGTGTTCGGCGAAGGCCAGGCGCGCTTGCAATTTTTTTACTGAGACCAGGTCAAACAAGGGCTGCCCCGGGGTAACATAGTCGCCGGTAGAGACATATCGCTTGGCGATCAAGCCCTCTCTCGGCGCTAGTACCCGGGTCTTGGATTCAAGATACTGCGTCTGCTCACTTTGCTTTTTCGCCACCTCCAGCATGGCCGATAACATCTGTAGCTGCGATTGTTCATCGTCCAGCTTGTCCTTGGAGACCGACTGTGACTTTGCCAGGCGCAGCAGATGATTTACTTCTCGCTGCTGGTTGTCCAGTAACGCTTTCTGGCGCTTTAATTCACCTGCTGCCTTATCCACCTCTATGCTGTACAAAGTGTTGTCTATAGACGCAAGTAACTGCTGTGCGTCAACAGTCTGGCCCTCACTGACCTCAATACCGACAAGTTGTCCCGATGTTTCCGCGGAGATGGTCGGGTTATGGATGCTTTCAACGGTGCCAAGCGCGGTCAAACTGTAATCGATGGACCGCTGTTGCGGGTTAGTGACAATGACCCGAGTGCCTGTCACGGGAGCTGTGACACCAATATCGCCATCCGCAGCTTTCCCGCATCCCGACAGTGCCAGTGCGAAAATGCTCAATAGCAGCCATTTCATGCGGGGTTTACCCCATGCAAAAACAGCTGGGTGATATGGCTTGTCAGTAAAGGAATTCCAGTACTGCCTTCGGCTGCATGTGGCAGATGGGGTGCGAGCTTACGCACCTCGAGGTGATGAAATATCATGCCCGCCATAGAAAAAATAAGAAGCTGTGGGTCACTGTCGGGGGCCAGCTCACCCATCAATGCATAGAGCGGTTCGTAAAATGCCGTAAATGCGTTCTCTGCGATTGCCGCAAGTTTCTTCTCATCGCCCTCCAGTAGTTCGCGCATATAAATACGCCTGAACCGCGGGTCCTTTTCTGTGGCCTCCAGCATGGCACCGATAAGCACCTCCAGCCGCTGGGCAGGGTCATCGATTGTCGACATTTTTTTGCTGATACCCAGGGTGTGTTGTTCAAACAAGTGGGTGACAGTGGCGATATACAAAGCGTCTTTATTGGGAAAATGGTGATAGATAGCAGCCTGCGTAATACCCACTGCCCGGGCGATATCACGCATCGACACCCCCGCATAGCCTTGTTTAGAAAACAGTTCTGCTGCCGCATTGAGCAGGCGTTCTTGAGTTTGCTCCATTCGAAGCCCCTGCTAAACGTTCGTTAGGGAATTTACTCGAGCGAGCCGGGATTGTCAATTCTGTTCAGTGTATTGAACAAGGCTATGTTTGAGTCGGAAAATCCAGATTGTCCATTTCTGACCGTTCAGTAGTGTCCCAGCGTTTGGCCGATCATTGTTCATAACCTTCTGAATAGTAATGATTAAATGACATTTTCATCTGGTCTCGATTTGAACTGTAATCACCGGTTTTGTCGGGCTCCGAACACTGACTTCGGGGAGTGGCACGATGAACCAGGGAACGTTGGTTTTTGCACAGTTGACGCGGCATCTTCCATTGACGACGTTTCGTCGTTGCGTGGCCAGGTACAATGGGGAACACAAGTTCAAGACGTTCTCGTGTCTCGATCAGTTTCTCTGTATGGCCTTCGCCCAACTGACCTATCGGGAGAGCCTGCGGGATATCGAGGCTTGCCTTCGTGCCCAACGCAACAAGCTTTATCACCTCGGTGTTCGGGCTGTGGTGTCCCGCAATACCCTGGCCAACGTCAATGCAACGCGAGACTGGCGGATCTATGACGACTTCGCACAAAGTCTGATTGGAATCGCTCGGAAGCTTTACGCAAACGAACCCTTTGGCGTCGATTTGAAAGAGTCGGTTTATGCCCTCGACACTACCACGATAGATTTGTGTCTGTCGGTGTTTCCGTGGGCGCCATTTCGCACGACCAAGGCAGCACTCAAACTGCATACGCTGCTCGATCTGCGGGGCAATGCCCGGTAAAGCGGGGCACCTATAAGCCGCTCGGTGTCAGTAGGACAATAGCTCCCCCGGGAATTTTGTTCCCTTGTTGTTGCAAGGCTCCTGGTGGGTGCTCCCAACTTTTTCCGTTGAGCTACTTCTGTGAAGTGATTCAGTCACCTATCAGGATCAAGACTGTTCCTGTGGCCATGGGCCATATCCGGGCAGTCCCTGGCGGCGTCGCCGCCCCATAAAATCGTCGGTACCCCCAGCCGGCCAGTTAGATTCAGGTTCCGTGGGCAACCGCCTGGCGGAAATGCAGCTGCGCATCCTGTGGGAAGAAATCATGCAGCGCTTTTCACGGGTGGAAGTATTGGCCGAGCCGGAGCGGGTGCGCTCGAATTTCGTGCGCGGTTACACCTCGCTGCCGGTGCGTCTGCACCCGCTGTAGGTAGCGGCCTATGCCGCGCGGAATTCGCTGGGGCTGAGCCCGTACCAGCGGCGGAATGCGCGGCGGAAATTGGCACTGTCGTGGTAGCCCAGCAGTGCCGCGATGGCCTCCACGCTCAACTCGCTCTGGCGCAGGTGGCTGGCGGCCAGTTCTGCAAACAATGCATCCCTTATCTCCCTGTAACCGGTGCCTTCCTGGCCCAGCCGTCGGGCGAGAGTGCGCTTGGACACGAACAACTCTCTCGCCACATCCTCCTCCTTAGCAACGCCCGCCGGTGTGGACAGCAGCCGCCGCCTCACCCGGTCGGTCATGGACAGTGCTGTTGGCGGCAACTGGTGCAGCAACTGTTCGCAGAGGTCACTAGCCATGGCATAGGCGGCGGAGTCGCCGGCCGTATTGGGCGCTCGCAACAGACTGATCGGCAACAGCAACTGGCTGGACTGTGTTGAAAAACGGATTGGCGTACTGAAGTAGTTGGCGTACAGCTTGCGGTAGCCTGGCGCCCTGAACTCCAACTCCAGGCGCGCGTCATCCAGAGGCCGGCCGATAACCGACTCCACCAGGGTTTGCAGTAACAGTGCAAAGCACTCCAGCAGGGTTCGCTGTTCCTCCGGCGGTGCTGCAATTAGAACCTTCAGCCTGCAATGCAGCCACTGGCCCGATTGTTCCAGCCCCAGCTGGACAATCCCGATCCGCAGTGGCAAAAAGTCGCGCAGTGACTGCAGGGCGGTGAGCAGGTCCGGGCTGCTCAGGGCAAGATAGCCCATGGGCCCGTGGGTGGTGGGGTGTAGCGCGCGCCCCAGTTCCAGGCCCAGCTCCGGAGCACTGTTAAAAAAGCGGGCGTTCTGGATGATACGCAGTTGCTGCTGCCAGTTGAGCCGGGTCTCATCACCGGGCAACAGTACGGTGTGAGGCAGGTGTGTGCCCTGCAGCAAGCGCGGCAGGTCCCGCTCCTGAAGCCGCAGCAAGCGCGCCAGAATGCGCGAATAGTGGCTGGTGATATGCAGGTGCTTGGCGGTTTCAGGCATGCCCCATTGTCTTTAAATGACTCCCTTATGTCAAAAAATGACCTCCCGCTACCCTGCCAGAGCGATACACTGCAGGCATGGAAACTAAAGGAGCAGTAAGCAATGCCAACGATCACCCTGATTGAACACTGCGGTACCAGTCACACCATAGAAGCTGAAACCGGTAAAACCCTGATGCAGAACGCCCTGGACAACATGGTGCCGGGCATAGACGCCGACTGCGGCGGAGCCTGTGCCTGTGGTACCTGTCACTGTTTTGTTGAGGGCGACTGGGAGCCGGCCAGCGGTACAGCGGATGCGATGGAAGAGGCCATGCTGGGCATGCGGCCAGACCGCACCGAGCAATCCCGCCTCAGTTGCCAGATTGAGGTGAACGACGCGCTTGACGGTATGGTGGTGCGTTTGCCCGAGTACCAGATGTAACCCGGTAACTGCGCCCAGACAGAATATAACCAGAGGAATAATGCGATGAACCAGGCAGAGAAATTACCCGACCCGAATACCACGCCGTTGGCGCAGTTTGATCTTAGCGATCCGCGCCTCTACGAGCAGGACGCTTGGCGCCCCTACTTTGCGCGACTGCGCGCGGAAGACCCGGTCCATTACCAGTCAGATAGCCCCTTCGGTCCATTCTGGTCGGTGACTCGATTCGAGGACATTATGGCAGTGGAGGCCAACCACGAGGTGTTCTCCTCCGAGCCCACCATCGTTATCGGCGACCTGACAGAGGATCTGCCTATCGAGATGTTCATCGCGATGGATCCACCCAAGCACGATTTACAACGGCGTGCGGTGCAGCCAGTGGTGGCGCCGCAAAACCTGGCGCAGATGGAATCACTGATCCGCTCGCGAGTGGCAGAGATTCTGGACCATCTGCCAGTGGACGAAACCTTTAACTGGGTTGACCGGGTGTCCATCAACCTGACCACACAAATGCTGGCCACACTGTTTGATTTTCCCTTCGAGGAACGCCATAAACTGACGTACTGGTCGGATCTCGCCGCGGGGTCCCCCGAAATGGCCGGCGGTAATGTAGATCAAGAGGAACGAATGACAGGCATGATGGACTGCCTGGAAACCTTTACCCGTATCTGGCATGAACGCAAGACCCGGGAAGGTGGTTTCGACCTGATTTCCCTGTTGCAGCGCGACCCCAACACCGCCGACTTAGTAGAGCGGCCCATGGAGTACCTGGGCAACTTGGTGCTGCTTATCGTCGGCGGCAACGACACCACGCGCAACTCAGCCAGCGGTGGTGTGCTGGCACTGAACCAGAACCCCGCTGAATATGCCAAACTGCGAGCTAATCACAGCCTGATCCCCGGCATGGTGTCGGAGATCATCCGCTGGCAGACGCCTCTCATGCACATGCGCCGCACCGCCACCCGGGATGTCGAGTTCAAGGGCAAGCAGATTCGCAAAGGTGACAAGATAGTTATGTGGTATCTCTCGGGAAACCGGGATGAAAACACCATAGACAATGCCGATGAGTTCATCATCGACCGCTCCAACCCCCGTCACCACAGCTCTTTCGGTTTCGGTGTACACCGCTGCATGGGCAATCGCCTGGCAGAGATGCAGTTGCGCATCCTGTGGGAGGAGATCATGCAGCGCTTCAGTTTTGTGGAACTGGTAGGCGAGCCAGAGCGGGTGCAGTCCAACTTTGTCCGCGGCTTCGCGACTATGCCCGTAAAGCTTCACCCGCTATAGTGTCACGGGTATAGTCAAAGGCCATGCAAGAGCGCCCCCACAGCTGGAGTAAAAGATGACCCAAAGTAGAGAGAGAAAGATTCCCTATGACGAAACAATCGCAGAGGAATTTTTGAACAACAAGATGGATGGCGGTGGGTTGCAAACATTTTTGGGTATTCAAATAGTAGAAGCCGGGCCCGGCTTCTTGCGTGGTCAATTGGATGTCCGGCCGGAATTGTTGACGCCGTTTGGTAATATGCATGGCGGTGTCCTGTCTGCCTTTTGCGATCATATGCTCGGCTGTGTCTGTTATCCAGCGATGAATAAAGGCCAGTGGGCAGCCACGACGGAATTCAAGATCAATCTGACCGCACCAGTCTCCAAGGGGGTGGTCGATGCAACGGCGGCAATTGTAAATATTTCCAGAACCCAGGCGGTGGTGCGTATCGATGTGACCAATGACGGCCGGACAGCAGCAGTCGCTCAGGGTACAGTGACGATTCGTGACCCGCGTTAAAACTTTCATGTGAGTTCGATTTCAATGGATGCGAGACACGATGAGCATAAGTGACTGGGCAGTAACATAGAATGAGCTTTAGCGATAAGTCTGCGATTGTTGGCATAGGCCAGACGAAGTATGTAAAAGGAACCGACAAGACAGCGGTCCATATGATGCTGGAGGCCAGCATTTCGGCGATCGCCGATGCAGGATTAAAGCCATCTGATATTGACGGAATGGTAACGCCTCCCGTTTACACCACCTCTGAGGAACTCGCTGCAAATCTGGGCATTGATGTTCTCAGGTTCGCCTCGACGGTACATATGGGCGGTGCGAGCCCAACTGCCGCCTTGCAAAACGCCGCTATGGTTGTCGCAGCGGGGGTTGCGGACAATGTTTTGGTTGTTCTTGGATGGAATGGCTACTCGGCACTGCGCCCAAAGCGTGGCCGACCAGCGGCGCGAGCCATGAATATGAATACATTGGGCGATACTATCGCCGGGTATTATCTTCCGTTTGGTGTGATGCTACCTGTGCAAATGTACGCCTGGCTCGCGATGCGCCACTCAACCATTTACGGGGTGGGCCCGGAGCCGATGGCGGCAGTGGCTCTGGCTTGCCGCCGTCATGCGCAGCTGAACCCAAATGCATACACCTATGGCAAGCCCCTGGACGAAAAGGGCTATTATGGCGCGCGAATGATATCGGAGCCTTTCAGGCTTTATGATTGCTGCCTCGAAACTGACGGAGCCTGTGCAGTCATTGTCAGCAGTGCGGAACGCGCCAAAGATATGCCGCACCACCCGGTGTTAATTGCCGGCGCCGCTGAAGGGCACCCCTACCCCGCAGACGACATTCCTTCAAGACCCGATCCATTCAAAATCGGCTTGAGCTACGCTGCACCCAGGGCATTTGAGATGGCCGGCGTGCAGCGACACGAGATGGACTTTTTACAAATCTATGATTGCTTCAGCTATGTCGTTCTGTTGCAGTTGGAAGCGCTCGGATATTTTGAAGCAGGCGATGCTCTAGGTTTTGTCAAAGACGGACAAATCGAACTCGGGGGAAATTTTCCGCTCAATACCCATGGCGGGCTTCTCAGCGAGGCCCACGTATGGGGGTTGAATCACACCCTTGAAGCAGTCCGCCAGCTCCGCGGTACAGCAGGCGACCGGCAGGTCAAGGATGCGCAACTTGGGCTGGTCACTGGATGGGGCGATCTCGGAGATGGCAGTATCGCAATTTTGAGAAGAGCATCATGACCGAGCAGAGAATTACCACCAGACCCAAACCCCTAGTACGTGATCCTATCGATCAGGAATTTTGGGCTAATTGCCAGAAAGGCCGCCTCTACTTCCAGAGATGTACCTCGTGCGGCTGTTGGCGCTTTCTCCCACGGTACTTATGTGCCCACTGCGGCTCGTTTGAGTATGAGTGGGCACCGTCTAAAGGCCGGGGAAGTATTTTTTCGTGGACAGTCACCCATCAGGCGTTTCACCCGGCTTTTGCTGCAGACGTTCCATATGCAGCCATAGTGGTCGCATTGGATGAAGGGGTTCGAATGGCGTCCAGGCTGATCAACTGTTCTGTTGAGGAAATAACCCTCGATATGCCCGTGAAAGTGAAGTTTGAACGCATTGCGGAAGATTTCATTTTGCCGTGCTTTCAACCCGTCGCCTGCACTGAGAAATAGCGTGCGCGGGTCCGGTCCGTTGCCTGGAAATTAACTGCATCGAATTGACGCGATTACAGGCTTCCAGACAATGTTAGTCAACACATTATAAAAGAGAGGTATTTCATGACTGCACCAAAAGTATCTATGCTTTCAGTTGAAGAGTCTATAAGACGAATAAGGAATCTTGGCTATGACGAAGCCTTCGGTGAGCTGTCTGTTTTTCGGATCTTGCTGCAAAATGAAAAAGTAGCTGGTGCGCTCGCCAATACTCTAACCACCTTGCTTTTTACTGGTAACTCGCTTGATCCTCGCCTGCGCGAACTGATTATCATGCGCCTGGGCTGGGCCACCAACTCTGTCTACGAGTGGACGCAGCATTGGCGCATTGCGCGAGATATGGGGATTTCCGAGGAGGATTTGCTGGCTGTCAGGGACTGGAAGAATTCCAGCACTTTATCGGATGCCGATCGTGCGGTATTGCAAGCGACCGATGACTGCCTGGAAAACGGTTTTATTCAGGATGCCACCTGGGATGCATGCTTCCAGCATCTCGAAACTGAAGCCGAGCGTGTTGAACTGGTTGTTGCTATCGGCAACTGGACCATGTTTTCCCAGTTGCTGAAAAGCCTGGCAATACCACTGGAAGTGGGGGTCGCAGAATGGCCTCCAACAGGTCAAGCACCGGGTTGAGTACCATTTTCGAGGCGCAATCCGGTCACGAGACGCACGCATGTGTACCATCATCAGTGTGATCAATTTGCCATAGGTGACGTTGTGCTACCCAAAAAATCCTTTGTAATAGTGCAAACCGGTGTTCGTGAGCTGGTTTGTCGAGAGCTCCCCATCCCTCAAATAGACGCCAATAGTGCGATATTGCGGATTGAAGCCTGCGGTATTTGTGGCTCAGATTATGAACAGTATGAGGGCCTGCTCGGTGCACCTATCCCTGCGGTGCCCGGGCATGAACCCCTGGGTCGCATCGCGGCGATTGGTGACAATGCCGCCAGGCGCTGGAACGTCGATGTGGGCGATCGTGTTGCGGTAGAGACCATGATTGCCTGCCACGGCTGTTCGACTTGCCTAGGCGGCCAATACCACCTGTGCGGACAGCGACGAATATATTCTTATATACCGCTCAGTGATGAACCAGGGCTCTGGGGAGCGTATTCGCAGTACATGTTTATTGATGGCAATTCCATCGTGCATAAGATGGACCCGGATCTGCCGCCGGAAATTGCCGTGATGTTTAACCCCCTGGGTGCAGGTTATCGATGGGCTGTCGAGATTCCGCAAACAAAAATCGGGGACGACATTCTGATCATGGGGCCTGGTCAACGTGGCCTTGCCAGTGTTATCGCCGCCCGTGAGGCCGGGGCAAAAAATATTATAGTTACAGGCCTGGCGGCTGATGCGCGAAAGTTGAAACTGGCACAGGAGTTTGGCGCTGATTATGTGATCGACGTAGACAATGAAGACCCTGTTGATCGGGTACTTGAAATCACCCGGGGTCGCGGTGTGGATGTCGTATTGGATGTCTCACCCTATGCCGTTAAACCTGTAAGCGACGCACTTCTAATGATACGTGCGGGGGGTACCATCGTGTTGGCCGGAGTAAAAGGCGGGAAGGCCATTCCGAACTTCATGTCAGACCAGGTATTGATGAAGGAAATAACCATCAAGGGCGCGATTGGTGTTACATCAAGTGGGTATACGTCCGCTATTCGGACGATCGAAAGTGGCCGGGTTCCAATTGCAAAGATGCACACGCATAATTTCAAGCTGGAAGAAGCCGAGCTCGCAATCAGAACCCTGGCGCGTGAGATCCCGGGAGTGGAATCGATTCATTCCTGTCTCATCCCGGAGTTCTAAAAGACGGCAAAATTGTGGTCGGTCAGGCTAACTACAGGAAGGCCTTCCTGATGAGTGGAATTGGATATGGGGGACGGAGATGTCAGATGAACTGAATATTGAAGAATTTGACGTGCTCCTTGTAGGAGCCGGATTCAATGGTTTGTATCAGCTCTATCATCTACGTCAACATGGATTTTCGGTGCGGCTGATCGACGCGGGTGCAGACGTAGGTGGCACCTGGTATTGGAACTGCTATCCTGGCGCTAGAGTCGACTCCAATGTGCCGAACTACGAATACTCATTTGAAGAGCTTTGGCGAGACTGGAATTGGACGGAACGATTTCCCTCCTGGGACGAGCTGCGCCGCTACTTCCATTATGTCGATGAAAAATTAAATCTCAGCCAGGATATTGAGTTTCGCACGCGAGTCACGTCGGCTCAGTTTGATCCAGGTCTTGACCAATGGCACATACAAACGGATCAGGGTACCGACTATCGCGCTCGCTACTTCATCCTTTGCACCGGGTTCGCTGCAAAAGCCTACGTGCCCGATATCGAGGGCCTCGATCAATTCAAGGGCGAATGCCATCACACCGCGCTGTGGCCCCAGAAAGGCCTGGGATTTACTGGTAAGCGCGTTGGCGTCATTGGCACTGGAGCGAGCGGGGTTCAGATAATTCAAGAAGCGAGTAAGGACGCATTACATCTCACTGTCTTCCAGCGAACGCCAATTCTCGCACTACCCATGCGGCAAACCAGACTCGACGAGGTCACTCAACGGGAAATGAAGAAAGACTATCCGGAAAACTTTCGCAAAAGGCGCGAGGATTTCGGTGGTTTTTTCGATATCACGCCCGTCGATAAGTCCGCCCTGGAAGTTTCCGCAAAAGAGCGCCAAGCAGTCTATGAAAACGCGTGGTCCATGGGTGGATTTCACTACTGGGTTGGCACTTTCAACGATGTACTCCTCAACCAGGAAGCCAACCGGACAGCATATGACTTCTGGCGCGATAAGACCCGGGAGCGTATAGATGATAGCGCCCTTGCAGAAAAGCTGGCGCCCACTGATCCGCCTCATCCCTTTGGAACTAAACGCCCATCGCTGGAGCAGTGGTATTACGAGGTATTCAACCAGGATAATGTGACCTTGATTGATGTTCGCGAAGATCCAATTCAGGAAATCACTGCAACGGGCATCCGTACATCTGAGGGCGATTATCCACTTGATCTGCTTGTCTTCGCGACAGGCTTTGATGCGGTTACAGGGGGGATTACCCAAATAGACATTCGTGGGACCAAAGGCATGACCATCAAAGATAAATGGGCCAGTGGTGTAAAGGATTACCTGGGGATGGCTGCCTCGGGTTTCCCTAACATGTTTTTTCTCTATGGGCCATTGAGCCCGGCCGGGTTGTGCAATGGACCGACGTGCGCTGAGTTACAGGGCGAGTGGATCGTCGAGTGCTTACAGTATTTACGTAATAGGGGCCTGACTCGCATTGAGGCGACGGCACCGGCAGAAGATTCCTGGGCGCGGCATGTTAGTGAAGTAGCCTCAATGACGTTATTCCCCCAAGCGGATTCCTGGTATATGGGAGCGAATATCCCGGGGAAGACGCATCAATTTCTGAACTACATTGATGTTCCAATGTTTATGGAACAGTGCAATCAATGTGCCTCAAACGACTATGAAGGATTTGAGTTGAGCTGAGCTTGCGACCATGGTGCCTCCCGTAAACCCCGGAGGTACCGGCTCTATACGAGCGATTGGTGAAAACCGGCAATCTCAAAAATGTCCGCACTGGGTGCTGTCATGCGCAAATTAGTGCGTGTCTTCTATGGAATCTACATGAGTCAACAGCGAGAAATAGCGCGAGCAGACCCGATCGTTACCCCGGCGCAATCCGATCACGGCAGGTCCGGCCGCCAGCAGGTCGAAGCCCGGCGGGATTACATTCTGCTGGCGAAGGTATCAATCATGGCGTCTAGGTTTTCTTGCACACGTCCGGGAGCAATACCAATACTCGGTGGGTAGAGTATGACCTCGTCTGCCAGGCCGTCCCATTGTTTCAACTGGTCGCGCACAGCATCCGGTGTTCCCGTGATGGCAATTGCATCGACCATTTCATCGGTTACAGCGTCGACCACGCCCTTGAAGTCACCCCTGCGAAAGGCGTTGGCACAGTTCTCGCCATGCCCGACCCAGCCCAGGGGTTCCAGAATAGAATGATAGAGGCGTGTCGTATAGTAGAAACCGATCTGGGCTTTGGCTTCTGCGCGAGCCTGCTCTGTTGAGTCGGCAATTGACGTCAT
>TARA_R110002072_G_scaffold1164_4_pt1 | contig 28640 bp, 19 predicted proteins | sample TARA_R110002072 | Tara Oceans TARA_R110002072 (sample SAMEA4397118) | marine metagenome | biome: Polar Biome; feature: [SRF] surface water layer (ENVO:00010504); material: water (ENVO:00002006), including particulate matter (ENVO:01000060) such as... | depth 5 m
AGCGGATTGAAATACCTGGACTCTCGCTTTATCCAGGCTGGGTACTAAACAAGTAAACCGATATCCCAAATACTGAAGCTAAATTAATCAGCCACCTGTTTAACAAACAAGTTCGGGTCAACCCGAGCATTGTTTAGACTAACGCTCCAGTGAAGGTGCGGCCCAGTCACCCGCCCGGTCATGCCTACGGCACCTAACACAGCGCCAGCTTGAATCTCATCGCCCACAGAAACATCAATTCGACTCATATGACAGTACATCGAGATTAGCCCCTGGCCGTGATCGAGAAGTACCGTATTGCCGTTGAAGAAATAGTCGCCCGTTGCGGTAACAATACCGTTGGCGGGGGCTTGAATAGGCGTGCCTTCCGACGCCGCAATATCGAGTCCCGAGTGGGGACTTCGGGCCTGATCATTTAAGAACCGCTTTAGTCCAAAGGGGCTAGATATAATGCCCTCAACCGGCATCGAGAATTCAAGGGCTGGTTGTTTGGATTCAAAGTTTAAAAACGCCGTGTCCATTTCCTGCCGATCCGCCTGTATTTTTGGCATATCGTTGGCGTAGGGATTTACCTTACGCTTGTTTTTTATGGTCAGTCTCTGCTCTTTGTAGGTTTTATCTTTGACCTTAAAGGTCACGGGTTTATCCGTCTGCAAAGTCTGGTTGCCGGGTTTGGTGCTGAGGCTAAGGCCGACTATGGCGTAGCGTTCGCCTGCTTCACTCACTAGCATTACCGGCTTACCGTTGTAGGTCGCGGACGTTGTCTCGGAATTGACCTTGATCACCGCAACGCCACCGGGAACCGGATCATGTCTGGGTAGGGCTGTCGCCTGCCCAGAAAAAACCAGCAGGAAGAGTGGCAGAAGCATGAACCTAAAAATTGTCCTAGAAAAAATGCTCCTGGAATAAAGAGTACTTGAATAAGGGGTGTGGCTAATGAATTTTGTCATTTAAGCAACTTCATTTGAGGGTTTTCATCCGTTGGAGGCTCGGTGCTGTCCACCGTTGCGATGAGTTTACCGGTTAATAATCTGGCGGTAATGGTGTCGCCGACGTTGACCTGGTCAGCCCTGGTGACAACATCTGTTAGTGAACTGCCTTTGGTGACAATACTGTATCCCCTGCCCAGGGTATTCAGGGGGCTTAGCGCGCCCAACTTTGATGTGGCATTCTCCAAACGAAATTGTTTGTTCCGTTTCATGCTGCCCATTGCCTGGGAAAGGCGCCCTTCAAGCACCGAGAGTTTATTCTGCTGGGTCACCAGCTGTTGTGCGGGGCTGACTAACTGAGATCGCAATCGAAACAATTTTTGATCCTGGACACTCAGCCTACGCTGCATCGCCTGTTGTAATCGAGTTGCCAGTCGGGGCACGTCGGGTTCCGTTAACACCAGTCTGAGGCTTCGCTGGAGGCGGGCATCGAGTTCATCAAACCGCTGGTGGAGTTGATTCAGTCGTTCTCCGGGATGCCGTAGTCGGGCTCGAATATGATTTAAGTGGCTCGATAGGCCAGAGTGTTTCTGCAGAATGCCTCGGGTCAGTTTTTGTTCAATCATGTTCAGCTGTTGGTGCCAGCTATTTTGGTCCGGACTTAAAAGCTCAGCTGCAGCTGAAGGTGTAGGCGCACGAAGATCGGCAACAAAATCTGCAATGGTGACATCGATCTCATGGCCCACAGCGCTGACAATCGGCAAACGACTTGCGAATATCGCCCGGGCGACCGGTTCAGTATTAAATGCCCAGAGGTCCTCTAGAGATCCGCCGCCTCGGGTTAATAGTATGGCGTCGAAGGGGTCGTCCGTATATTGGTTGGCCAGTTGAATGGCTTTAGCAATTTGTGGGCTTGCGTCATCACCCTGGACCGGTACCGGAATCACCGTCACATGCAGACCGGGAAAGCGCCGTTCGAAAACATGTAGTACGTCCCGAATAGCAGCACCGGTGGGCGAGGTAATCACGGCCAGATGTTTGGGTAATTGAGGCAGGGGTTGTTTTGCGCCTTGATCAAACAGACCTTCAGCTTCGAGCTGTTGTTTAAGTTTTTCAAAAGCCCGGCGGAGCGCACCGTCTCCGGCTTCCTCCATATGTTCGGCAATCATCTGGAAGTCACCCCGGCCCTCATACAGGCTGATCTTGCCCCGGACGATGACCTGTAGGCCATTACGGGGCACAAACTTCAGGCGGGAGTTGCGACCCTTGAACATGGCGCTCCGCAGCTGGGATTTGTCGTCCTTCAGGGTGAAGTACCAATGACCGGAAGCTGGCTTCGAGAAGTTAGAAATCTCACCTTCCACAAACACGCTCGGGAATTCTCCCTCCAGCAACATGCGGGCGGAGCGGGTCAGGTCAGAAACGGATAAAACGTCACGATTTGAAAGGCTACTCATGGGGTGATGATAGCAATAAAAAAAGACATCGGTATAATCCGTCTCTTTGCGGGGCCTGCGAAACATGACCCAATCCGATACCGCTGCATCTGAAGCGCATTCTGACCAAAATATTCATGCCGAAAAGATCCTGATTCTGGACTTTGGCTCCCAGTACACCCAGCTTATTGCCCGACGCGTCCGCGAAGTGGGCGTGTACTGCGAAATCTTTCCCTTTGATGTTGATGAACATCGAATCCACGACTTTGCGCCTAAGGGCATCATTCTGTCCGGTGGCCCTGAGTCTGTCACCTTTGATGACACCCACCGTGCACCAATGTCTGTATTTGAGATGAAGGTGCCCGTACTCGGCATTTGTTACGGCATGCAAACCATGGCGTTGCAACTTGGCGGCCGGGTTGAAGGTTCCGATAAACAGGAATTTGGTTACGCTAAGGTTTCAGTGACGGAGCAGAGCAAACTGCTTTCGGGCTTAAATGATAATGACGCCCTTGATGTCTGGATGAGCCACGGTGACAAAGTTGTCGAGTTACCCCCTGGGTTTACCGGGCTGGCAAATACCAGCACAACTGAATTTGCAGCCATGGTTGATGAGGCCCGTGGATTTTACGGTTTGCAGTTTCATCCCGAGGTAAATCACACCTTAAACGGCATGGAAATTCTGGGCCGATTTATTAAGGAGATATGTGGCTGCGAAGGCCTCTGGACGCCGGCCAATATTGTGGAAGACATTATTGCAGATGTTCGAGCCAAAGTTGGCGACCGTCACGTCATTCTCGGTCTGTCCGGCGGTGTGGATTCTTCGGTTGTGGCGGCGTTGTTGTGTCGGGCGATTGGCGATCAGCTAACCTGTGTTTTTGTTAACAATGGACTCTTAAGGTTAGGTGAAGCCGACCAGGTCATTGCCATGCTCGGCAAGGATTCCGACAATGTGTTTAAGCTGAATATTTTATCAATTGATGCTGAGGACCGGTTCCTCACAAAACTAGCCGGGGTTGATGATCCCGAGGCGAAACGCAAAATTATCGGCAACACCTTTATTGAAGTATTCGACGAAGAAGCCGCAAAGATTCCGAATGTTGACTTTCTTGCCCAGGGTACAATCTATCCGGATGTGATCGAATCTGCCGGTAACAAAAATGGTAAGGCGCACGTCATTAAGTCTCACCATAACGTGGGCGGCTTACCTGAGTTTATGAAACTCGATCTGATTGAACCCCTGCGCGAACTGTTCAAGGATGAAGTCAGAAAGATTGGCCTAGAGCTAGGGCTCACCCGTGAAATTGTATTCCGTCATCCCTTTCCCGGCCCCGGCCTTGGGGTGCGAATACTTGGCGCCGTGAATAAAGAGTATGCGGATACCCTGCGCCAGGCCGATCATATTTTTATCGAAGAACTTCGCGCCTACGATCTCTACGACAAGGTCAGTCAAGCCTTTACGGTATTCCTGCCGGTAAAATCTGTGGGTGTGGTCGGTGATGCGCGTCGCTACGAGTTTGTTGTCGCCCTACGGGCGGTAGAAACCATCGACTTTATGACCGCTCGATGGGCACATCTGCCCTATGATTTTCTTGGCCATGTCTCAACTCGAATCATTAATGAGATCAAAGGTATTTCCAGAGTCACCTACGATATATCGAGCAAGCCCCCCGCCACGATTGAGTGGGAGTAAGTCGGGGCTGCGTCGACTTAAACTCCCATCGACAACCCGACTCTGGCGAAGTTTGTAGGTGAAGTGGGTGGGAATTTAGTTGCCCATGGCATCGGTATGGCAGCTCACAAAGAAAGCGAAATATGTTCTAATCCGGATTCTCAATTAACGTGGTCTAAATCGGAATCGATCATCAAGGTGTCGGTTGTTTCGGCCAACAAAATGACAAAATATTGAGCTTTTGATATTGACTGGAGAAGTTTCTGTGGCACAACGCAACCTGGTGATTGGATTTATTGGCAAAGATGAGCCGGGTCTGGTGCGAAGCATTGCAGATGTGGTCAGCCAACACGGCGGAAGCTGGTTAGAAAGCCGCATGAGCCAGTTGGCCGGTCGTTTTGCCGGAATCGTGCTGGTACAGACCGATGATAAAAATTTTGCCGAACTAAAATCCGCACTTCAGGCAATGGAGCAAATATCATCGGTCATAGAAGAAGCTGAGCTCAACCCCGACATCAAAAACTCCCGGATATTGGAACTCAATATTGTTGGTCCCGACCGACCTGGAATTGTTCACGAGGTGACCCTGGCCCTTGAGCATGCCGTCGCGAATGTCGTGGAAATGGAAACCTATATTGCCGCCGCGCCGATGAGCGGTGAGTTGACGTTTTCAGCCGATGCCACGGTGGAAGTCCCCTTTGAGATGGATTGGCAAACACTCGGTGAAAAACTTGATGCCCTGGCGTTAGATCTGGGTGTTGATATTTTGCTGGAGGAAGAACCGGATCAATGAGTTCTGCGATCCACTGGATGCACAGAGCTATGATGCTGGCGGAGAAAGCTGCGAGCATTGGCGAAGTGCCGGTGGGTGCGGTTGTTGTCCGTGACGGTGAAGTGATTGGCGAAGGGTTTAATCAGACCATATCGAGTCACGATCCTTCCGCCCACGCAGAAATAGTTGCGTTGCGAGACGCGGCAACTAAACAACAGAATTATCGCCTTCCGGGGGCAGAGTTATATGTCACGATTGAGCCCTGTACCATGTGTGCAGGGGCGCTGGTCCACGCTCGAATTAGTCATTTGATCTTTGGTGCAAAGGAACCCCGGGCCGGTGCCGTTGTTTCCAGTGCCCAGGTCCTGATAAACCCAGGGTTGAATCATCAGGTGCAGGTCACCGGTGGAATATGTGAATCAGAAGCAGGTCAGCTCATGGCTGACTTTTTCAAAGCCAAACGAAAGTCTTAACAGATAGTCTTAACAGATAGTCTTAATCAAGAGTCTTAGGAGTCAGCATGTCGCGGTTGCCGTTAATTCTGGAAGGGTCGCAAGCCCTATCGCCGTTCCGGATCGAGAAGGTGCTGAAGGATATTGGCCTGCCAAAAATTAAGGGGCTGGTCACCCGCTACCTGCATTTTGTCGACGTCGAATCGGAACTGACCACGGCAGAAACGGAAAAGCTGGAGGTGATACTGAGTTATGGTCCAACCCTCGAACAGGCGACGCCTTCAAACGCGGCCCATTATCGGTTGGTGGTACCGAGACCCGGTACTATTTCTCCTTGGAGTTCCAAGGCAACGGACATTATCCATATTTGTGGATTGACCGGCGTGCATCGAGTCGAGCGGGGTATTGCCTATTACTTCGATATTCAAGGTGATCTGTCTGCCGCGGAGCAGGCGCTAGTTGATCGGGCAATAGTCGACCGAATGGTCGAAGCGGTTTTAGATTCAAATGCCGACGCGGAAAGATTGTTTATTGAAGAGCCCGCGCGACCACTAAACACCGTACCAGTGTTAACGGCAGGTCGAGAGGCACTGGTTCACGCAAATGGTGAGCTGGGCCTGGCGTTAGCCGAGGATGAGATCGACTATTTGCTCGAAGCATTTATCGATCTAGACCGGGATCCAACCGATGTTGAGTTGATGATGTTTGCCCAGGCGAATTCTGAGCACTGCCGGCACAAAACCTTTCGGGCAAGCTGGACCGTTGACGGAGTAGATCAACCCCATTCTCTGATGGACATGATCCAGAATACTTACCGCGTTACCAATGGTGAAGATGTGCTTTCTGCCTACGAAGACAACGCCTCGGTGATTGTCGGTAGTGAAGCAGGGCGATTTTTCCCGGCGCCGGAATCCCGTATCTACGACTACTCGATTGAAGACATTCATATTCTGATGAAGGTAGAGACCCATAATCACCCAACTGCCATTGCGCCATTTCCAGGTGCAGCCACGGGCTCCGGTGGCGAGATAAGAGATGAAGGGGCTGTTGGTCGTGGTTCCAAACCCAAGGTTGGTCTAACGGGCTTTAGTGTATCGGGCCTTAATATTCCCGGTCATGCCGAACCCTGGGAACTCAATTACGGCAAGCCGGAGCGGATTGTCAGTGCCCTCGACATTATGTTGGAGGCCCCAATCGGTGGCGCCGCCTTCAATAACGAATTTGGTCGGCCTAATATTGCAGGCTATTTTCGTTCCTTTGAGTCTAACGTTGATGGAGAGGTGCGCGGTTATCACAAGCCCATTATGATTGCCGGTGGCATGGGTAATATACGCGCGGAGCACATCGAGCAACGGTCAATTGAGCCCGGCGCTGCACTAATTGTTTTGGGTGGTCCGGCAATGCTGATTGGTCTTGGCGGAGGAGCGGCATCATCCATGGCTTCAGGCGCCAGTAAAGCTGATTTGGATTTTGCTAGCGTTCAGCGGGGCAACCCGGAAATCGAACACCGCTGCCAGGAAGTCATTGATCAATGCTGGCAGCTAGGGGATAAAAACCCCATCCAATTTATCCATGATGTGGGTGCGGGCGGCTTGTCTAATGCGTTACCGGAACTTGTCAAAGACGGTGGCGTTGGCGGTGATTTCCGCCTGCGTGATGTGCCCAATGATGAACCCGGCATGTCGCCCCTTGAAATCTGGTGCAACGAAGCACAGGAACGTTATGTGATGGCGGTTGCCCAGCAGGATGTTGAGCGGTTCCGGATGATTTGTGAGCGGGAACGCTGTCCATTTGCCATTGTTGGCGAAGCAGTAGACCAACAACATTTGCTCGTGAACGATACCCTATTAGGTGCAAACCCCGTTGACCTGCCTATGTCGGTATTGTTTGGCAAGGCGCCTCGCATGCATAAAGACGCGACTACATTAGTTCGACAGGGCACGCCGTTACCCGTTGAGATAGATCTGGAAGAAGCGATACATCGTGTAATTGGCCATCCCACCGTGGCAAGTAAGAGTTTCTTAATCACCATTGGTGATCGAACCGTTGGCGGCATGGTGGCGAGAGATCAGATGATTGGTCCCTGGCAGGTACCGGTGTCAGACGTTGCTGTGACCGCAAACAGTTATCAAGGGTATCTTGGTGAGGCAATGGCAATGGGCGAACGCACACCTATTGCGCTGTTAAATGCTGCTGCTTCCGGACGTATGGCAATAGGCGAAACCTTAACGAATATTGCAGCGGCGAAAATCTCTCGTATACAGGATATTAAGTTGAGCGCGAATTGGATGGCAGCGGTCGGGCATCCAGGAGAGGATGCCAATCTGTATCGAACCGTTGAAGCCGTGGGTATGGAAATATGCCCCGCCCTCGGGATCTGTATCCCCGTGGGTAAAGATTCCATGTCGATGCAAACTAAATGGCAAGAGGGCGGTGCAGACAAGTCAGTGACCTCGCCCTTGTCTTTGGTTGTCACCGGATTTGCACCGGTCACAGATGTGCGTGAAACCCTAACCCCAGAATTAGATACCGATATAGATTCGGTCCTGTTGTTGATTGACCTTGGCGAAAAGCGACTCGGCGGGAGTATTCTTGCGGAATGTTTCGGTGTCACGGGAGAGCAGGTGTCCGACGTTGATGACCCCGATCACCTGAAGGCCTTTTTCCTGTTAATGCAGGCACCAATCATGCGAGCGCATATTCATGCTTACCATGATCGCAGCGATGGTGGTCTGCTGGCGACCTTAAGTGAAATGGCTTTTGCTTCCCGCTGTGGTCTGGATATTACGCTCACTAGTGGTGATGCCTTTGCGGACCTTTTTAATGAGGAGTTAGGGGCTGTGATTCAGGTGGATGTTGATGACACATCCTCTGTGATTGAGACTTTTGAGTCGGTTGGCCTGCCCTGCAGCGCAATTGCCAAAATCCGTGCTGATCAAAAAATGGTGATTAAGCGAGGAACAGAAACCCTCTATGAAACGGATCGTGCGACCCTACAAAAGCGTTGGGCCCATGTGAGTCACCAGATGCAAAAGCTGCGGGATAACCCAGACTGTGCAGAAGAAGAATACGCCGGAATTGACGGGGACGACGCAGGACTCTCTGCAAGTTTGAAGTTTAATCCTGATGAAGATGTGGCAGCGCCCTATCTTAATCTTGATGCCAAACCCAGAGTTGCAATTCTTCGTGAGCAGGGAGTAAACAGCCAGGTGGAAATGGCTGCGGTGTTTCATCGAGCAGGATTTGAGGCTGTTGATGTGCATATGTCCGAGTTGTTGGCGGGTAGTCAGAAGCTAGATTCCTTTAAGGGTCTTGTGGCTTGTGGTGGCTTCTCTTATGGGGATGTCCTGGGTGCAGGGGAGGGCTGGGCCAAATCGATTTTGTTTGATGCCGCCGTCCGGGATGCGTTTAGTGAGTTTTTCCACCGTGCTGATACCTTTGGCCTGGGCGTGTGTAATGGCTGTCAGATGATGGCCCGGCTGAAGGAGCTAGTGCCCGGTGCAGATAACTGGCCTCGATTTGTGACCAATCGTTCGGAGCAGTTTGAAGCAAGATTATCGCTGGTCAAAATCGAAGCGAACCCGTCAATTTTTCTAGAGGGAATGGCGGGCTCGCACATGCCAATTGCGGTGTCCCACGGGGAAGGTCGGGCTGAGTTAGGGCAAGATGTGGCGGCACAACTCGCCGGTGTGGCGATTCGCTATGTGAACAATGATCTCAATATTGCGGATAGCTATCCTGCGAATCCCAACGGTTCTCCGGCGGGCATTGCTGGACTCACAAACGAAGACGGTCGATTTACGATTATGATGCCGCACCCCGAAAGAGTTTATCGAACGGTACAGAATTCCTGGCACCCGGCGGACTGGCACGAGGATAGTCCCTGGATGAGAATGTTCCGAAATGCTCGGGTCTGGGTTAACTAAACAGCGATTGCCGGGGTTAGCGAAAAGCTGCCCTAGCGTTTCAGCTGGCTACGGTCGATATTGGTGTAGCGGGTCGGGTAGTCGCCGGTTTTACGATCGGAAAAATAATGTTCAAGGGTTTGGGTAATAACAGGGAAGGCCAGTTCGTCCCAGGGGATATCAGCCTCATCAAACAACTCCACCTCAAGGGACTCTATCCCTGCGCTAAATGTCGGTTCCGGCAGATGGGCTAGAAAGAACATATAAACCTGGGAAATGTGGGGCAGGCTGAATACGGTATATAGATTGAGTACCTCAACCTGGGCATTGGCTTCTTCAATGGTTTCTCTTAACGCGCCATCGGATGTTGTTTCACCATTCTCTAAAAAGCCGGCGGGCAGAGTCCAATATCCCCTGCGTGGCTCAATGGCGCGTTTACAAAGTAACACCTGGTTCTGATAAGCCGGTAGGCAGCCTGCGATGATGCGTGGGTTTTGATAGTGAATATGTTCGCAGGTTACACAAACGAACCGATGCCGGTTGTCACCTTGAGGAATGATTTTTTCTACGGATTCGCCGCACTGGCTGCAATAGTTCATGGTGCGGAGTATATCGGGTCTTTGTTTTATTAAACACGCCCAAAAAATATGGTGAACACCTAAGCCGTGTTCACCGTGATGACGCAATCGATTTCAGATTATTGTTTTGGGTGGGGCTAAGAGCGAAAGGGTAGGATTTCAGCGCCGTCTTCTAATTCTGATTCATAAAATCCTTCCAGCTCTCCGTGTTCTTCGCTTTGTAATGCTGCTCGAAGTTCCCAGAGTTTTTCATGCATCATCTCGGATACTTTGATGCAGCTTTCCATTGGGTTTTTACTCTTCTTCAATTCCATATCAACCTGCCATTGTAGGCCGCGCAGGCGTTGTTGATGGGAAGGTTCTGCGGAATCAATGAGTGCGCTGACCGCTTCTTGTTTGATTCGGTCTAAAGCATCCGGATCTTTTTGGGCGATTTGCATTAACGTATCAACGTCTGGGAAAACGTAGTTCATGGCGTGTCCTAAATGGTAATCCTAATGGTATTGCTTTGTTTTTTTTGAATATACCCGCTCGATATCACAATGTGTATTTGTCTTACGACAGTCGGTTGCGCATGACCTGACCCCTGCCCCAATCGGTTCAATCGAATCGCTGTAGGCCAGGTACTGTGTGCGCTGTAGGGCAGTAAGAAAATGTTATTTTCAGACGATCAGAAGGCCAGTCGCTTTAATTACAAAAGAATATAAGATGTTAATTCGATGAAAACGCTATTCTAGTTTTTGTTGAGTCAGCAGGCGTTTTAACAATAGGGCTAAACAATATCTAACAACAACTAGAAACGATTAACACCAGCTCAAAAAACTAACACCAGCCCAAAAAACTAACAATACGAACGATGTGATTAAGGGGGGTTATTTAGATGCAGGAATTTTCTGGCAGGGTTGCGGTAGTCACAGGTGGTGCGAGTGGTATTGGTCTTGGCATGGTGCGAGCGTTTGCCGCCCGTGACATGAAAATTGTGGTGGCAGATTTAGACGATGAAGCACTTGCCGCCATATTGGCTGAATTGTCTGGTAAAGGTATTGAGGCAATGGGCCAGCGCTGTGATGTTTCAAAGCTGGATGAAGTAGAAGCCCTTGCAGCCGCTGCGATGGATCGCTTTGGCCAGGTGAACGTGCTGTGTAATAACGCCGGGGTAGGTATTCCAACTCCGGCTAGTCGATTTAAGTTAGATGACTGGGAATGGATTATTAACGTCGATCTATGGGGGCCCATCTATGGGGTTAAAACCTTCTTGCCGCTCATCGAGCAGGCTGGAGAAGGCCATATTAATTCTACGTCCTCCATGGCAGGCCTGATATCAACGGGAACCTTAAGCGCTTACAGTGTTGCAAAACATGGAGTCGTGGCATTGATGGCGGCGCTTGAGCGCGAGCTACGATCAAAAAAGAGTGCCATTACAACCTCGGTACTTTGTCCTGGACCAATCAACACAAATATTAGTCAGCACTCCGTAGACTTTCGTCCATCCCATCAGGACAAGCCGAAGCGGCCGCCCAAAGACAATAAGACCACCGCCAGTATTCAAGCTTCTTTAGAAGCCGGTATGCAACCGGATGAGGTTGGCGAACTGGTAGCAAAAGCGATTGAAGACAATAAGTTCTGGATACTGACTCACCCCCATTGGGCAAAGGGTGTGCAAAAACAGCTCGATGCGCTGAGGGAAGATCAAACCCTGACGAGAGGATAGGGGAATGGTAAGCTTTGCCTCTTTTATTAGATGAACGTCTAACGAGCTACGCGATTAAATAGGATCAGTGAAATGAATTATGCTTTAGGGGATCGAACGCCGGAATTCAAAGGCGAGTATTTTATTGCCGATGGTGCAATTGTGATTGGCTCGGTCGTGCTGGAGAACAATGCCAGCATCTGGTTTAACGCGGTGCTGCGGGGCGACAACGATGTGATCACCATTGGCGAAAATTCTAATATTCAAGACGGCTCGGTGTTACATACCGACGGTGGGATTCCATTGACTGTTGGCAAAAATGTGACCGTAGGCCATAAGGTCATGCTGCATGGTTGCGACATCGGAGACAACACGCTGATCGGTATTAACGCGGTGGTCTTAAACGGCGCCAAAATTGGCAAGAATTGTTTGATCGGTGCTAATTCGCTGATTCCTGAAGGTAAGGTCATTCCCGATGGTTCGCTGGTGATGGGGTCCCCTGGAAAGGTCGTAAAGCAACTGGAGCCGGCGCAGATTAAGGGGCTTGAAATGAGTGCCCTGCACTATGTGGAAAATGCCAATCGTTATAAGAAGGACCTAAAACCCGTCTGATTGGCTAATTCAAGACGCCCTAGACCTTGGCAATTGGCCGCGAAGGCGCTATATTTGCGGCCTACAACACAACGACTATGCTAAGACGCATGATGTTTAGTTCAGAACAACGCAATCCTTTTGGTTCCGGAACCCCGTTTCTGGCACTGGCTGCTGGCTGTTCTTCCACTCTTCTGCTCGCTGGATTACTACTAAGACTGCCGTTGTAGGCGGCCGTCTAAATTCCTACATCGTCCTGTATCCCGCTCGTAAGAGCATCCAACAACATCAAACGAAACAGACGAATTATGAAAGCAGAAAACTCAAAATCTAACGCCCAAAACGCTTCTAAAACGATGCCGTTCGAGAAGTACAAACCCTTTAAGCGTATCCCATTGCCGGATCGCACCTGGCCCGATCAGGAGATCACTGAGGCGCCCCGATGGTGCAGTGTTGATCTTCGAGATGGTAATCAGGCTCTGATCGAACCGATGACCCCTGCGGAAAAGCAAAAAATGTGGGACCTGCTGTTAGAAGTGGGTTTTAAAGAAATTGAAGTTGGCTTCCCCGCGGCGTCCCAGACGGATTATGATTTTGTTCGAAAGATTATTGAAGAAGATCAAATTCCCGATGATGTGACGATTCAGATTCTGTGTCAGGCTCGAGAAGAACTGATTATCAAGTCCTGTGAAGCATTGGCCGGGGCGAAGAACGTGGTATTCCATCTCTACAATTCAACCTCGACCCTACAGAGAAAAGTCGTGTTTAAAATGAGTCGTGAGGAAGTGATTAAACTCGCGACCGATGCGACTGAGCGGGTCAAATTCCACACGGACAAATTGAAAGCCGCAGGCACCAACGTCGTGTTGGAATATTCTCCAGAAAGCTACACAGCAACGGAAATGGATTTTGCCGTTGAGATCTGTGATGCCGTGATGGATGTCTGGGGGCCGACGGATGAGAACAAAGTTATTCTCAACTTGCCGGCGACTGTAGAAATGGCGACGCCAAATATTTATGCCGATCAATTGGAATGGTTTTGCCGCAACCTGAAACACCGGGATCAAGCGGTGATTAGCCTACACACCCACAATGATCGAGGTACAGGAATCGCTGCATCAGAGCTCGGTTTAATGGCCGGTGCTGATCGGATTGAAGGCACACTATTTGGTAACGGTGAACGGACCGGAAACTGTGATGTGATTACCATGGCGATGAACATGTTCTCCCAGGGCATCGATCCAAAACTGTACTTATCGAATATGCCGCGCATTGTTGCTGTTTCTGAAGAGTGCACAAAGATCCCGATTCACGTCCGGCAGCCCTATGCTGGAGAGCTGGTGTTTACGGCATTTAGTGGTTCCCATCAGGATGCGATCCGCAAGGGTATGGAGTTTGTCGAAAGTGGCTCAGCCGGAGCCTGGGAAGTGCCTTACTTGCCGATTGACCCCGCGGATGTGGGTGGGTCGTACCGTGAGACGGTTAGAGTCAACAGTCAGTCCGGTAAAGGCGGCGTTGCCTTTATTCTAGAAAATTACTTTGGCGTATCGTTACCTCGGCCGTTATTGCTCGAATTTAGTCCCATCGTGCAGAAAATGTCTGAAGCCTCCGGCGGTGAACTTAAGCCTGATCTGATCTGGGATACCTTTGTTAACGAGTTTATCGAGGTGAAGGGTGAGTATGAGCTCGTTGAGTACAAGGTCCGCTCTGTTGATGGCGGCCAGGAACGCTGCAATGCCACCATTCGTGTCGGTGACAACAACGTCGAAATTGAGGGTACTGGTTCCGGTCCGATTGATGCTTTTGTATCGGCGATGGTTGAAACCCTAAATGAGCCACTCAACGTCATGGACTACCAGGAATATTCCTTGAACGAAGGTAGCAAGGCCCAGGCTATTTGTATTTTGTCGATCTCCGACGATGCCAAGAATAAATTCTATGGGGTTGGGATTAGCCAAAACACAACAACCGCGGCGTTTAAATCTATTATTGCTGCAATTAACCGCCGCTGGAAGCAGAGCTAACGCTCTGCGCCCATCGCTTGCAGTATGGCGAGTCTGAGATTGGCGGGCTTCACGGGTTTGGTGAATAACGGGTAACCCGTGTCGTTGGCGATTTTTAGGCTCTCTGCAGAGGTCTCGCCACTCATCAAGATGATCGGCCAGTCTGCGTCGAAGGTCTTAAGTAGAAAACTAACAACGGAAATACCATTTTCGTTGTTGCCCAGATGCTGATCCGAGATGATTAAATCCGGCTGTTTGGATTCGCAGGCGCTTAGTGCCTGCTTCTGATTGACGGCACACATGACCTCGATATTCCAACGGGTCAGTAGTTGCTCCATCGCCTCTAAAATTTCGGAGTCGTCGTCTATCACAAGCACCCTCAAATCGAGATCCTCAAAGGGCGACAGTCTGGGTGCATTGTCTGTTGGTATTTTAGCGCCTTCCGCTAGTGGCACCTGGATCTCAAACATCGTCCAGCCTGAGTTTGAACTTTTTACTCTAATTGGGTGGCCGAGTAGTTCACAAAGTCGTTTGACGATGGATAGACCGAGTCCTAGCCCTCTAAAGGAATGTCCATCCCCTCGCGCCGATTGGTGAAACTCGTCGAATATGTGCTGGGTCTGTTCTATAGGGATTTGTTCTCCCCTGTTCCAAACCTGAAGACGAACCAGATTGCCACTTCGGCGGCAACCGAGTAGAACGCGGCTGTCTGAAAATGCGTATTTGATCGCGTTGTCCATCAGGTTGTCGAGAATTCTGGTCAGTAGGATGTCATCGGAGATGATCGTATGTGAACCAGAGCGCAACCGAATCTCGATGTTCTTTCGCGCAGCTAATTCACGAAAACGGTTTTCGGTGTCTCGCAAAACTTCCGATAACAACAGTGGCCCGGGCTTAACGACCGTTGTACCTGAGTCCAGATGGGATGCGTGCAGCAATCGATCCAGCAGGCCGTCAAGACTGTCCTTGGCTCTGGTCAGATGGGTGACGGTCTCAACCAGCCTCTGATCGGATTGGTCCTGGACCTGTTCGTAGAGCGTGTCTATCCATAGACCCATGGCGTGCAGTGGTTGGCGCAGGTCATGGCTGGCAACGGCTATAAATTTGGATTTCTCAATGCTGGCTTGTTCTGCGATCCGGCGCGCCTCGATCGCCTGTGTTTCTGCGTGTTGCCGCTCTGCAGATTCGTGTTCGAGTTCGATTCTAAACAGGTAATCCTGTCTTTGGAGCTGATTGATAAAACGTCCATAACTGATGCCGATCAAGTTGACAAAAATCAGCTCTAGCAAAAGGTATAGAACGTTTGGAAAAAATAGAGATGCAGCGAAGGTGTACAGGACAGTTGTGATTGCGCCAAGCAAGATTGTGAAACTGAGGCGAGTCGGTACTAATGTGTAGTAGATAAATATGATCACAGTTAGAAACGGCATCGGTGGCGTATCACCGTCAGCAGACGGTAAGGTGACCAGTATGTCATTGGCGAATTCAGCAAATATAGTCGCAAAAAGTGTTGCGAATATTCCATAGTGATAGCCACGGGGGCGTTCGGCTGAAAAGCTGATCAGGAACACAAATACACAGGCCAGTATCTGTAGCACCCTGACGGGCACTAGCACGGTGATGATCTGAGATGAAATCAAATCGTCACTCAGATTCAGTGCCACGACTGCACAAAGAATTACAGAGCCGGCACCAAACAGGGATCGGCCGAATAGTTTATGGCGGGGCCAGGCAGAGTCTAGATAAGCGCCTTCTCTGAATTGATCCGTGAGTTCGCCGGTGATTTTGTTTAACATATCAGTACAGTGTGAATCCGATTTCTTAGTTGTAATTTATGAGAGTGCTTCTCGTCGACGACCATCTGCTATTTAACGATGGCGTGACTGCCATCATCCATGGCGCGTCTCCGTCTAATTCAGTAGATGTTGCTCTCGATGGAAAACTCGCTCTTGAGAAACTGTCCCATTCTGGGCACGAGTACGACCTAATCCTGATCGACCTGACTATGCCTGAAATGGACGGGCTCGAGTTACTCAGGCGGCTGCGCGAGCAACGGCAAACAACGCCGGCAATTGTGCTTTCAGCCACCGAGGATGTTCGTTCTATTGCGGTTGCTCTTCGACTGGGTTCCTTTGGCTTTATTCCTAAGTCCCATAGTAAATCAGAGCTGCTTTTTGCAATCCAGACCGTTTTAGCGGGCGACCTTTATCTTCCTGATCAGACCAGACGAAATTTGGACAAGCTTGACCTTGGAACGATTGATGGGGAGAATCCAGTGGAGCGAGGAGAGTTGACGCCCCGACAAATGGAGGTGCTGAATTTACTCGGAACCGGCATGTCGAATAAGCAAATTGCCTCTACTTTGTTTCTTAGTCTCCACACGGTGAAGTTCCATATTGCCTCTCTGCTCAGCATATTTGGCGCGCATAATCGAACGGACTGCGTTGCCCGTGCCATAGCCCGCGGTCTCATTTCCGACCAATAAACTTCAATAAAAACACCCCGCAAGAGTAGGTCTGTAAAAACTAGCCATCTGGTTAGTATTTAGTGCAGCGAGCCTTTGTTAATTTGCAGTGTTGGCGATTTCAGGGAATTGCGACTTCTTTCAAGATCATCCCAGGTGTACGAGGTTGTAGACCCGTGATCGATGTGACGTGTCGATCCCCTTCCTGATGTATTCGAACAACGGACTGTTCCGCCAGATTCAACTCAACAAACCGGAACCGCCTTGTATGCCAAGAATTATTCCCCACTGTCTGGCACTTCTGACCCTGTTTACCTCGAGCCTCGTGACCGCCGCAGTCACGAATACCACCCAAAACGAAACTTATACCTCTTTGGCCGTAGCCTACTCCCAGGCGGTCACGGGCGATGTATTGGTCTTAGACGATGGCACCTATGAGGTGCCAGGTGGCTTTTCACTGTCTAAGAGTGTCACCGTCAAGGCGGCGAATATTGGGGCTGCAGTACTCAATCGTGGTGGAACTGGACCGGTCATCACCGTTGATTCCGATGCGACGGTTGAGGGGCTTAGACTCACCGGTGGCTCTATCGGTATAGAGCTGCGAGATGCCGGAGCGGTGACTGGCACCTTCTCCGACATCGTCATTCACAATATGACGATCGGCATTAACCATGATAATTCCGGTGGTACCGACGGTACGCTGAACGTTTCTAATTTGACCATGTTCTCAGTTGCCCGCGCGATAGTGGTCAATGACGGCGGCAAGATCACAGTCAACAACGCTATTTTTGCTCGAATTTTTTGCACCGGGTGTGAAACCTATGTTGCTCAGGTCTCTGGTGCTAACGTCGGTGCCGATTCAATCAGTATCAACAACTATCTTCTGCAGGATGTCACGACCTTTATTGATACGCCCTTGCTGGTTTCAGTGAGTAATGAAGTTACCGGCAGCGCAGAGTTTGCCGACCTTTCTAATCACAACTATGCGCGATTAGTCGGTGCGGTGGGCGAAGGTGTTGTCGGCGCGAGAATTCCCCCAGTGCCACGGAAAAAGATGGCAGTAAAAGGTAACGGTCAACTTATCGCAAACGCCGATGTGACACCCTCTACGACGGATCTTACAGATTTCGGCAATGTACACGGTGGCAAGGTCACACTTTTGACGATTGAGAATGAGGGTTATTCTGAAGCCATTGCGTTAATGGGGGGCGCGGGTAACCTGGTGCAGCTCGCCGGAACCGACGCTGAGCAGTTCACTGTCTTGGCCCAGCCGACTGCCAGCGCGATCGCAGCACGGGGTTCTAAGAATTTTGAACTCTACTACGCGCCAACTACCACCGGCACCCACGGGGCGACGGTTACCATTCCGAACGATACAACCGATACCAGTCCCTATCGTTTTTCTATTGCAGCGACGAGCGTCAACCAGGCACCAGTCGCTGTTAATGATGTCAGCAGTGTCGATGAGGACGGTGTTGTTGCGATTAAACCGCTGACAAATGATGCAGACGCCGACAATGATTCTTTGAAAATTGTCAGCGCAGCGATTACCAGCGGTGCCGGTACTGTTGCCCATTCAGATACGGTGGTCACCTACACCCCAGCGGAAAATTTTAATGGTGCGACGATCATTGCTTATACGATTATGGATAACTTTGAGCAGGCATCGGCGGAGATCGCGGTGACGGTGGTGGCGGTCAATGATCCACCGCGGGCCAACAACGATGTGGCAACGATCGTTGAAAATAAAACCAGCCTAATTGACGTATTGGCTAACGATGTTGATGCCGAGGGTAGTCTGTCCCTGCTTGATGCAAAGGTGATTGAAGGCGCAGGTAGCGTTAGGGTTTCGGGCTCCCGCCTAGAATTCACACCAGCCCCCTGGTCGACACAGGCCGTCAAGATTGAGTACCGGATCACTGATGGTAGTGCACAAGCCACTGCAACGGTCTCGGTCAAGATCGTTGCAGAGTATTCTCGGGGCACCATTCCCGTTGCAGACATCAGTACGATTAATCGAATTCCGTTGCTCAAAGAGGCGCTGCAGCTGATTCCATTGAAATTAGTGGATGGTTACGAAGAAAGCATAAGTCGTGATGGGGATGTCACACAATACGCCCTAACAGGTAAGGTCAGTCTAGAATTTCCGGCCTCGATCAACCTACCGGCAATATCCGTCGACGGTGCAGACGTGTTGGTCTATTCAGAAGAAGGATTAGACGCAGAGGGTGAACCCCATCGTTTGAACAGTTTCTTCGTTAAGATCAGCTTGTATGAGTTCCTGCGTCGAATGTTTGCCACAACGGACCTACCCGCGGAGGTCATTGGGCTAGTGCCCGATGTACCGATCATCATCGGTTATTCCGATCTGAATCTGGATGAAACCGCCCTCGCGAGTTTGCCGGTGCCGGTACAGAGTTTTTTTTCCGGCATCTTCGATACCAACTTTGGCATCCCGATCTTCGATGATACCGGTAGTCTTAATCTGTTTATTGCCGGCTTTGGTTATGACGCGATTCCGGACACGATCCGCCGCCCCCTACGAGGAATCGGCATAGATGCTCAATTTGTTGAGGATAATCTGGGTGTCGGTGGTCGGTTAACGGTTTCCGGTCGGGTCAACAGTCTTGGCCAAATCCTCGATGTGATCGCGTTTTTGATTCCCGGTTCCCAGCCAGCAGGTTTTAGCCTGACCGGTATGCCGAGTTTTGAGTTTGCACTGGTAACGCCAGGGCTTTCACTACCGGGTTGGCTGCAGTCAGGGACGTCTCAAATTCTAGCGGTACAAGGGCTTAACTTTGAACCGAACGCAGCGGGACAGATGAGATACTTTATGGGTATCCCAGACTTTGATATCAAATCCGGGGAACTCGCTGGATTAGCTGTGCAGTTCGGCATGGAGGGTCTGTTTAGAGTCAACCTACCTAATCTTTTGAATGCAGATTCCCTGCGTGACGCAGCGGGATCAGCACCCCTGGATGTTCGTGGGCGCCTGGAGCATGACTTTGCTGCCAACCTTGAGGGTGATGGTGTCGAAGCGAACGGTTCCATGACGGGAACCTTGATGCTGGTGAATGAATGGGTCAACCCCCTCGGTATTCCTGGGGTCTCGATTGGTAACGCTACTCTATTAATCGGTGGCGGTGTGAGTGCCGGTGCAAAATTGAGTAATGCCGGCGTCGGCATCGATGTGGACGTTGGTTTAGGTGGTGAATTTTCGTGTCTAAATGATGCAGGCGAGCGTCTTGGATCAGCGAAAATGGCGGGCTATCTTGCCCTCAAGGTGGGCGTTGCGGTACCGGTTCGCGGTTTTGGTCTAGCTGTACAGCAACCGGCGATGTCTTTCGTCGAACGAATAAAATGTGGGGCGAGGGTGCAACTAGGTGCAGCACTTGGCCTGCCGGATACCGTTGTCGCCACGATTCCGGATTCCCAGGCAAAGGACACCATCAGGGCTTTGAATCAGGCCGCGAGCGGGTCCATTAAAGATTTTGTTGATCAGGTGTTAGAGACACCCTTGAAGTTTGCGCCTCTGGGTGCAGCGCTAGATCAGTTTCGTTTTGCTGAAAGTGAACTGTATCTTGCGACCCCTGGTATTGAACTGCCCGGCCACATAGATGGTATTGGGTTTAGAATTGCCGGTGGTGCTGAGTATCGTAACAGCAGGGCTAACGAGGAATGGATCTCGATCGGTGAGGCAAGGTTTGAGGGGAATATTTCTGAAGGGATTCGCGGTGCGCTAAATCTTGCGGATTACAATATTGCCGATCTCATTATCATGGAAGACGTTGAGGCTAACATTGATTTGCAGCTGTTACCGCCCCAGGCGGAGCTAGGACTCAAGGGACGACAGAAGCTTCTCGATTTGGACTCCGCAACTGAGGTTTCGATCTCGTTGCACAATGGCATTCTGTTAGATTCTACGACAACGCTAGGTGCCCTGGGCACTATGAGCCTTTTTGCAGAAAGTGTCGGCAGCCTTGAGCAATGGCCGCCGGTCGAGCCGTTTGATATGCGAGGCTCAGCAAGTCTGGCAGCGGATCCGGCATTCCTCGCCAACTCTCTACATTCAGTGGCAGGCAATATTACCGGTGCAGCCGCTGATGCCTATCGTACTGCGCTAAATAGATTGTCTGGGGAACTCGCCAGTGAACGAAATCTACGAAATGAAATTAGCCGGGTTGAGTCAGAGGTCAGGCAAGCCACGGATCGAATCAATTCTGAACTTCGGCCCCGTTTTGATTTTGTCCGTGAGAAACTTTTCGAAGCTGAACGCGTCGTTGACTATTTTTACAATGAAGCCCGCTGGTATGAACGAAGTCATGACAGTCGTTCCTGGTGGGACTGGGGTGGCAAAGCCTATGACTGGGGGCGAGCCAAGGTAAATTGGGCGCTGTACGAGGTAGCTCGCCGGGCGTTGCCGGCTGCCCGGTCTATCGTGAGTGGCGCTGAAACGGCATTGAACGCGGCGTTGTATAAGGTGACATCTGCGCTGGAACCACGCCTCAATGCATTGCGAGTTGCGCTTGGTGCCGCCCAGGCAGCTAAGAGTCTAGTGTTTGTTGCGGTACAAGGTCTGGAGGCCGCCAACAATGCTGCGCGAGCGGTTTCCGATGCGCTGCGGGATGCTAATAGTCTTACAATCCACAATGCTTCGGCTCAAATAAACAGTCTCAATGGCTTCCTGTACTTCAATCAGCCGGCTGATATGGATATTGATTTCGAGTTAGCTGGGATTGGCTTGCGTTGTCGCTCTGATGTGGATTTCTTTTTATTCGATCCTGTCTCCACGATCACAAGCGCAACCCAGGACGCGTTCACGGCCTGCGTCCAACAGCGTACTGTTACCGCCGAACGGCGTGCGAGTGCGAGAGCCGCGAAGGCAATACAGCCCACGGTGGTGAGAGCGGCAGCGAATGTAAGTGGTGAAGCACCCGCTAACGACTCGGCTCAATTCGCGCAGGTTATCAGCGATGCTGTGCCGGTCATATTGGAAGGCAGTACGCTCGGTGCAACCGTTGATCCAAACGAATATATTGAGGGCTCTCAGTCTGGCTCTATCTGGTGGCGATGGCAGCCAACAGAATCTGGATATTATGAAGTGTCAGCTACCGGGGGTGATACAGGTCTCCAGATTCACGATGCTGGGCGTATCTCAGAAGGTGCGGCCATCAGCTTACTGGCGGCAGATATCCGCCCGGTATTACCCGGCAAACTGGTTTATGAGTTTGAATCTGATCAGACTTACCTGATCGCTGTCACCAGTCAATTGACGGACCCTGGTGCTGTGTCGCTCATTATCGAAAAATTCTTCGACGATGGATCCTCACCACAGAATGACAGGTTTGTTGACGCGTTCAAGATCGATGCACTTTCCGGCACAGCGTCGCTAAGTAATTTGCGTGCGGGTGTTGAAAGTGGCGAATCAACTGGTGATGCACTGCCGCTACAAAATACATTGTGGTGGCGCTATACGGCACCGAAAAGCGGAGCCTATAGTTTTGACACCCTCACCAGTGAGGTTGATACGATTGTAAGGGCTTATAAACCAGCGGTGTCTTTAGATACCAACGGAAGGCCTGTGTTGTCAGCCACTAAGGATCTGGGGCTTGCGGACCTGCCCTGGCTAGAATCCTCGGATCGACTAGGTGAGGACCCAAGTGGTTTAGTTAGCGTCAGGCTCTTTGCGGGTGAGACGATTTGGCTCAGTGTTGGTACCCAGTACGATACGGTAGGTAAAGTCCAATTCAATTGGCGATATACACCCTTGCCGGAATCGACGTGGGGCCCGGATCACTTTGGAAGCGCCTTGCCAGTTAATGTAACACCGGGCACCACGGAGCTTTCGAGTATCGGCGCGACTAACGAAATGGGTGAGCCTTTGCATGGGCAAATCAGCAATCACGCTAGCATCTGGCTCGATCTTATTGTGCCTCAGTCTGGTAGCTACATATTCAATACTCGTGGTAGCACGTTCGATACGGTCCTTTCGCTATACAAGGGGGAGACGCTGTCTGAACTGGTGCCACTTGCAGACAATGATAATGCGGACTCACAAAGTATCCATTCTCAGGTGAGGGTGTCACTCATCGCCGGTAAGCGTTATCTAGTTGCGATCGCAGGACGCGAGGCGGGGGAAGGACAGGTAAACTTTAACGTATTAACAACACCGGAAAATGATGATTTTGCTGGTCGTGTCCAGCTTGCCACTGCGGGTGGTGCGATGGCAGTGGACTTGACCAATGCTAGTTTGCAAACCAATGAACCTGATTATGCCGTTATTCTGGCGAGTGATCAGGCGCCCACTGATTTGCTGGCGAGTTTCGATCAAGCCGCCACGACAACTGCTGGCGATAATGCGCCACCGTCAACTGAGCTTGCCGCTCTGATTGAACTGTCCGAGTCTCTCTACGACGATGTGTTGCGCAATTTTCAGGAGAACCCGATCGACCGGTCGCTCTGGTGGCGTTACAGATCGGACATGGACGGTGACTTGGTTGTCTCGACGGTCACGGCAGATGTAGATACATCAATATTTGGTTTTAGCGGAGCCCAACTAACGGCGCTTAAGCCAATCGCTTTTGCCGACGATACTGCCGCTGGCTTTGGTTCGGAGCTACGGATGACCGTGTCTGCTGGCGAGGACTACGTGATTGCATTGGCTGCCCGGCAAGAGGGGGTGACCAATTTAACCTGGCAGCTGATTCCTCTTAGTGATCAGAAGGTGGCGAATGATCATCCCGACGGCGCCTTACCTGTGGATATATCACTAAATGAGTTAACGATGGTGAGCGGTTCAAATGTCTATGCCCGGACCGAGTTTGAGGCTGGTACCACGACCATAGAGATACCAGGACTAGCCTCGGCAATGCAATCGGGCCGTCAGCTATGGTGGCGAGTGACCAGCGAACAGGCCGGCACGTTGACAATTGATACCACAGGGTCGGACGTGGATACCGCTCTTGCTATTTATCAATTGAGGGGGGGCGAACTTGTCCTGGCGACGTTTAATGATAATTACCAGGCATCAAGCAGTGCCAGTCGTGCGCGAGTTCAGGTAAGTTCTGGGCAATCCGTATACGTCGCGGTGGATTCCGTCAACGGTACTACCGGTACTCTGCAAGTCAATGTGCTGCATACTGTCACACCGTCTGATCCGGTCGTGCCGAACGATCTTTTTAGTGCGGCAGAAACCTTGTCTGGCACTGAAGATCGGGTCCTGGTCGACACGCGTTACGTTCAGTATCAACCAGCAGAGCCACAAATTGGCACGATCGAACGGCCCAATATGCTCTGGTATCAGTGGCAGGCACCAGTCTCGGGATCAGTGACAATTTCTACCGCTGGTTCTGAATTTGATACGGTGTTGGCGCTGTATGAGGGTGCTGCAAATTCGACCTTGAGCAACATTGGACGGCTGGCATCTAACGATGATGTCAGTGCGACGAACTCTAGTAGTCGGATTGACTACCTGGTTGAAGCAATGGAGGTCTACTTTATCGGGGTGGCGGGTAAACGAGGGGTACGGGGAGCGCTGTCTCTGGCATTGAACTTGACGGAAAGTACGATAACGAGCTTGCCGGGCAATAGCTCGATTGGTGCAGCTTCAGAGTTGAGCCCCAATACTGGAATCACGACTGAGCTACGTCACATCAATTCAAACCCTGAGTCGGGATCGTCGTTAGTGGTAGTACGAGATGCGACCGCGAGTTCCAGATGGTATCAATGGCAAGCGCCTGATTCTGGTAGCTACCGGGTTTCGACCGAAGGAAGTGAGATAGCGACACTCATAGAGGTGTATCAGGGTGACTCTAGTGCGGACATCGTCTTGATTCAGGTTGATAGCAATACCGCGGGGGATGGCAATTATAGTGCGGCTGAATTTACTGGCTTAGCCGGGCAGCGATATTTTATTCGCATTACGTCAAGCTTTGCGGAACAGGGCCAGGTGAGTCTGGCGATTGAACCTATTGGTGAAACTTCCCCTGAATTACCATTTCGTCAAATTGAAAGCGCAGAAGCTGCTTCTGTTCCAGCACGGATTGTGGCGGATGGTACGTACCGGTGGCGTTGGCGGGCGCCGAGAAATGGTCTGGTGCTGTTGTCCTTACAGAATGCCAATGATCAACAACATCGCCTGGAGGTCTATCGGGTCAATGCCGAGGGCGTACAGCGCGTGCCGGAAGTTGGGCTTCAAGTCCCGACCGGTGTGACGGTAGACAACATCGACAGTCAGTTCCTGGCCGAGGGGGCTGCCGAGTACGAGATAGTGGTGAATGCTAGCAGCCCTGTTCTGGGTAACAGCAGTCTGAGTTTGTCCTACCAATCCGGCGCGATTTTATCACTGGACTCTGCGGAAGTGGGTCAGGGTGTCTCGGCAGTTTCTCAGCTATTAGTGTCCCAGGCGACGAACCTGCTCGGTGGTGTGGTCGGTGCTTCGACTTTCGAGGCGGAAATTATGAATGCTTTGAAACCACTGATCGAAAGTTCGGGATCTACTCGTGAGAATCTGGTGTTGGCCTTGGATACCTCAGAGGGGCGAATCACACTCACGCTCATCGATAGCATAGAACGTTCTGTATTGCTGGCGATTCGAATTGACCCTGACGGAGCCAGTCGAGGGGCGAATTTGCGTCATACTCAAATCGGTGTGGGCGCCGGTGAGTTTTCGTTGCTGGGACCTGTTGATGATTCAGTAGATACATCAACCAATCACCCTGGGCTCAGACTGCCGGTCTCCGCGCTTAGCCAGACGGTGCGGCACGCCTTTGTGTCCGTTGTTGAATGGCCTCTGGGGATGATTCCAGAAGCACCGGCAACCGTGGCTCGCTTTCAGGCTCGAGCTTTGTATGAGTTGGACCTGTTAGCGTTTAATGGTTCAGCTCAGCAGATCGATATTGAGCCTACAAGCGTGGTAGATGGGGTTCAGGTTAGATTGCCGGTAGATGCTCAAGCATTACTTGATTGGCTGGACGATCCATCTCTCACCATGGCCGAATCAGAAGCCCAGTTAGCTCGTGCGTTAGAGCAGGGTCTGCTTCAGGTCGTGTCAGCGGATTCAGTCGAAGCGATGCTTCGAGCTGAGCACCAAGCGTTAACACGTTCAGACCGGGCGACGGTTAATCTGACCGATGCGTATCTTGAATTTACAACGGAACACTTTTCGAGCTTCGCGCTTATTGTTGCAGACGGTGCGGGGGCGATTGACGACAGGCCCGATGACAACGCCAATGTAAATCCGCCGGCGCCTGTGTCGGTGCCGTTATCGAGAAGCCGCGGCGGTGGGTGTTCGGTTGCCTCTGGTCATCCAGCGGTGGACCCCACCTTACCGCTGTTGCTGTTACTGTCTATGATATATCTATGGACGAAACGAAGGTCGGCAAAGCAGCCGTGATAATTAGGTGATAGTTAGGTGAAAGTGAGGTGATAGCTCCGTGGTGGCGTGGGACCTTTTTCTGGATTGCGCTTGGCCTCGGTCCAGTTTATTGGTTGCTGCACTGGTGGGTTTTCGGTTTAGGTACTCACGCCTGGCAACTCGATGGAAGATATTTACTGTTAGTCATTGTCTACCCTGTGTTAGAGGAATGCGTCTACAGGGGATTGCTTCAAGCTCAACTACAAAAGGCAGCGTGGCTTCCTCGCACCAACTGGCCTGTACCATCGGCGAATCTGATCACGAGTGCGGTGTTCGCTGCCACCCATCTGTTCACACAAGGCGTGATGGGATTGCTCACATTCTTCCCTTCTCTGGTATTGGGTGCTGTGTTCGATCGATATGGAAGGTTAGCGCCGACAATCCTGTTACATATCGTTTATAACGCCGGTTATCTATTGCTGTTCAGCGGCGATTAACATGAGTATTGGTAAGACCTTAGCAACCCGACGGGGTAGACTCACCGGCAAAGCCAGAGGAAGCGGTTTGCGCCATGAAGCTACTCAAAGAGTTCTCAACCCTATCGGAAGCTGAAGACACACGCCGGCAGTTTCGTGAGCAGGGCGTGCTAACCAATATCGAAAGTGACGGAACAAGTCAGCTCTATGGGATAGCCGGGAGTGCTGTGAAGGTTGGCTTATGGGTCGTCCTGAACGATCAAATCGCGGATGCCGAAGCGTTACTTGCCAATCCTCAACATGAAGTTGCCTATCAGTTAACGGAAGTGCAAATGCAGTCACTTGAGAGTCAAGGAAAGGCTCAGATGGCCTCTCTGGTAAAATATGCCGGTATTGGGATTACTGTGCTGTTGGTGTTAGTCGCTGCACTTCTCTGGATTTTTAGCAGCTAATCAAACTTAAAAAAGTAAGGTCAGGATAATGGATATCAATAGCAACAGCGCCTGGTCAAAGGGCGAAATTTTCAGTTATCTTGATCAAGCGAATACGCCGTGTCGAATTGCTTGTATACAGAAAGATGGTTACCCAACAATCTGTTCACTTTGGTTTATTCATGATAACGGCGTTCTATGGTCGGCGTCACACAAAAACTCACACATCATCAAAACGTTGCAGCGCAACCCAAAGGTTGGATTTGAGGTAGCAACCAATGAGCTTCCGTATCACGGTGTGCGGGGTCGAGCCAATGTGGAATTGGTTGACGATAGTTCGGGAACGGTGCTTGGCAAAGTGATTGATAAATACCTGCAGGGTGGTAACAAAAGCCTGGCGAATTGGTTGTTGAGCCGTAAGCAAGATGAGATCGCGATTAAAATAAAACCCATTTCTTTAAACGCCTGGGACTTTTCGGCAAGAATGGATTCAGCTTCCTAAGGTGCTCAGTAATCTAATGTTCAAGACTGGCTAGACTGTTGCGGGAGAATTGATATGAAAAAGCGCCTGTTTTTCCTGGCTGGCACTTTAGTTGTTGTTGCCCTGGTGCTGGCAGCATTTGTCTGGGATGCGGCTCAAAAAGAAGTTGTGTTCCTGTGTCCCAATTTTCAACCCGGGGTAACGGAGCAAAGTGTTATAAGACAACTTGAGACGGCCAACCTGTCACGTTTTAAGCTAGTTAATGATTCAATATCGCGCCGAATTATTTTTGATAGTGCCTACAATTTTGGGCTGTATAAATGCATCGTGGAGTTGAATCAGGAGCATCAAGTGATTAAAGCGCACTTGGAATGAGTCGCCGCTGGCGTCATACTTTAGGCTAGACCACAAATACTTTGTTATAGGGAACCAGCGATGTCTAATGAAGGTTATCACGAACCCATATCAGAACTTTCCGATGAAACCAGAGATATGCATAGAGCCATTACATCGTTGATGGAGGAACTCGAAGCGGTGGATTGGTACAACCAGAGAGTAGATGCCTGTAAAGATGAAGAGTTAAAAGCAATACTTGCCCATAACAGAGATGAAGAAAAAGAACACGCGGCGATGGTGCTTGAATGGATCCGAAGACAAGATCCTAGATTTGATAAGGAGCTAAAGGATTATCTTTTTACGGATAAACCGATAGCTCACAAATAGAACGAATTAAATGGCGCGCTGTAGCGGGAGCCTGTTCTCAGGTCAAACCCGCCAGCAGTTGTTTGCTAACTTCCCAGAGCCGTTCGGCATTGTCCTTGTCGATGGCATAGCGCATGACACCCGTGCGTGATTCAGGTATCTGGTCATGGATCACGGCTTCCTCACAGTCGTGGAGATACTGTCCGCCTTTACCGTTTAGGTAACTTGAAGTGGCCGCCCAGACCGAAGTGGATGCACCCTGTTCAACGGTTTTAAACAGTTCGTTCACATTCCCATCTTTGTCCACCCAGCCCCGTGACTGAATATCCTCATCGGTCATATGCCGTTGCAGGGTTGTCATAATGCCGCCGGGATGCACCGCAAAAGACTCGATACCCTGGGCGGAAAATTTCTCCTGAATCGCAACCGCCATTAATGCATTAGCGGTTTTAGCCTGGCCGTAGGATAACCATGGGTCGTATTGCCGTTGCTCAAATCCTATGTCGTCAAAATGAACAGGGCTTAAGGCATGCCCGGTTGAACTCAAACAGACCACCCGTGCCCCCTCTGCGGCAATAAGGAGCGGCAACAGCTCATTAAACAGGGTGAAGTGGCCTAGGTGGTTTGTGCCAAATTGGATCTCGAAGCCGTCGGTGGTGCGTTCAAACGGGCTGGCCATGACGGCGGCATTATTGATCAAGAT
>TARA_R110002072_G_scaffold208300_2_pt1 | contig 28576 bp, 20 predicted proteins | sample TARA_R110002072 | Tara Oceans TARA_R110002072 (sample SAMEA4397118) | marine metagenome | biome: Polar Biome; feature: [SRF] surface water layer (ENVO:00010504); material: water (ENVO:00002006), including particulate matter (ENVO:01000060) such as... | depth 5 m
GGGATCTGGGGATGAGCGTCGGGACGATGCAGACCGCCTTCAAATCGGCCTATGGCCGCACCATTGCCGATTTCTGCCGGGAACTGCGCCTGGAGCACGCCCGCATCGCCATTGAACGCGAGGGCAAGAGCGTCGCCGAAGCGGCCTATGGCGCGGGGTATTCCAATCCGGCCAATTTCTCAACGGCATTCAAGCGACAGTTCGGATTAAGCCCGTCGGAGGCCCGCGCGGATCACGGCGCCCCCACCTCTCGCTGACTCCAAGCCCCCCTTCTTTCCATAGGCTTCCCCATGCGTTCAGGCGCCTGGGTGGAGGACAGCAAAAAGCCCCCTAACCGATTGGTTTAGGGGGCTTTGAATTTGCTGGTTGCGGGGGCAGGATTTGAACCTGCGACCTTCAGGTTATGAGCCCTACGTGTCTCTATAACCCTCAACAATCGCCAATATTTATATCTATATTTTTCAATGGATTAATCGGAAACCTTAGTTGAACCTTGTTGACGGTGATGGGCACATTTTGGTATTCAGTGTGCCCAGAATGTGCCCAGGCACATTCACGCCAGCCCTTCAGGTTTCCGCCCCGAGGTTCCGATGGCCACCATACAGAAGCGTCAGCGCAAGAACGGCACCGTCTATCGGGCGATGGTGCGCATCAAAGGCTTTCCCGAGCAGCAGAAGACGTTCAAGCGCCTGACCGACGCCAAGATGTGGGCGGAGCAAACCCAGGCGTCGATCCGCAAGGGCGAGTTCCAGAACATCGTCAAAACGGCCAACAGCAAAACGCTGAAGGACGTGATCAAGCGCTATCGGGATGACGTGCTGCCCCATAGGGCCGCAACAACCCAGCGCGCGGCCAAGACCTATCTCGGCTTCTGGGAGGATGCCCTTGGTGATTACGCGCTCTCCTATATTGAGCCGGAGCTGATCAGCGAGAGGCTCAAAGAACTGGCCGATGGCGGTGACGGACGGCGCAAGCTCGAAGAGGGCCAGCGCCCGAACAAGCCGAAGAGCCGCAAGACGCTGAAGCACTATCGCGACACCCTGGCCGTGCTCTTCAAACACGCCAAGTCCTGGGGCTGGATGGCGAGCAACCCCATGGACGGGGTGACGCCCATCACCAAGATCAGGAACGAGCGGACACGCTATCTCGATGATGACGAGCGCAAGGCACTGCTCGATGCGTGCAAGGCTAGCCCGAACAAGCAGCTCTACCCCATCGTTGTCTTTGCGCTGTCCACCGGCGCACGCAAGAACGAAATCCTCCAGCTCACATTAGACGATGTTGATATCAAGCGTGGCGTTGCCGTCCTGCGCGATACCAAGAACGGCGAGACTCGGGCCGCACCCGTCGTCCACCACCTGAAGGAGCTGCTTGAAGAGCAGATCAAGACGGTGAAGGCCAAGTACGAAAAGATGGAAACCAAGCCCCCTGCCCGCTGGCTGTTTCCCCGTAGCGACGGCCAGGCGCCGATCGACATTCGCACGGCGTGGGAGAATGCCCGCGACGGCGCCGGCCTGGTGGACTTTCGCTTCCATGATCTGAGACACAGCACCGCCAGCTACCTTGCCATGAATGGCGCCAGCCAGTTGGAAATCGCCGAAGTCCTCGGCCACCGCACCCTCCAGATGGTGCGGCGCTACGCCCACCTATCCGAAAGCCACGTCAAAGGCCTGGTGACGGAGCTGAATGAAAAGCTCTTCTGAGTCACCTACATCGTCAGAAATTTGTGCTGCCACAGCTTTTTGAACGATGCGGCCGCCCTCCTCTTCGGTCATGCACGGAGGATTTCGTTCCCCGAAATGGACGCTGTTCGCCCTTGTCCTTTCAACCACGTCACGACTTGCTGCACCAATGCTTCTTGAGGCAACGCGGTCTTACCCTTCAGCGCACATTCCCATATCGTAAGCACCCTCCACCCCTTCGAGGTGAGGAGTTTGACGTTCATAGCGTCACGCCGCTTGTTCGCTTCGAACTTTTCTTTCCAGAATTTCTGTCGCGATTTCGGCTTGGTTCCGCGATAGCAGTCGTGGGCATGCCAATAACATCCATGAACAAAAACAACCGCAGCGTAGCGAGGAAAAATGAGGTCCGGACTTCCCGGTAACTTGCGATCGTGCAGGCGGTATCTCAGACCGGCCTTATGTAGGAGCCGGCGCAAGATCATTTCCGCGCCGGTATTTTTTTGGCCGACACTTGCCATGATCTTCGAGCGTGTCTTCGTGTCGACTGTATCCATTCAAACTCGTTCGATCGTCTTCGTCGTTATCAACGCCTCTAAGTGGCGGTGAAGCTTTATGGGAATGGAGCCACCCCGGATCAGGACGCCGGCCTCCATATTCTTCTCCATCGCGTGACCGGTTAGGTTCGCGCTGGAGAGAAAGCACATTTTTTCGTCTGCTACCGCGACTTTCGCGTGGACTTTGCCTCCGGCGAACGGGTCAGCCTTATCACCCCAAAAATAAATGCGAGACGTCGGGAGGGCCTTCTTCATATGCCCGATCGCGTCGATCGACACACCGCCGCCGTGCGCATCGCTCGACTCCAGCAACATGGAGATTTTCACTCCGCGCTCAGATGCCGACGATAGTGCTTTCATAATCGTCGCAACGTCATAGGCGACAAAACTCGTCAAAAAGAACCGGTCGTGCGCAGCATCGATGACCTGCAACAGCGCCTGTTCCGTTTTCCGCGTGGCGACCAGCTCACTCGACGGTCCCGTCCAGACGAGTTCGATATCCGATTCCGCTTTGGCCTGGTTGTAGGCATATGCTGCACCAGCCAACATCGCTGCAAGCTCATGCGACGGCAGGGGACAATCCCTCCAGCATGTAACGAGTTTGCGAAGCCGCTCCCTCGCAACGGGCGCGACTGCCCAGGAATTTAAAGACTCAGAGGACGCCGGGTCTTCGACCTTGCGAATTTGCACCGAGAGCTGCTCGATCTTTTCGGGAGGTGTATTGGCGGCGATTTCTGTAATTGCGGCGAGCAGCTTGTCCATACGACCTCCTTACGTGAAGAAGGCCGCATCGGCGACTTCCAAAGTCGGCACGACAAATGCCCGGTCGATATATCTGTTGCCACGCTCACAGGACGTTTCTGAGACGAACGAACAAGCATGACAGGCGGCGGCGTGGAGTGACCTGTCTTTATCAGGATCGTGTTCTGCGCAAAGTGGGTCAGACGAACAAATACCGGCGCGGGAAAGAGCTTGCTTCAAAAGCCGTCCAAGGTTTTCCGGCTTCCCGAGGTCGACAAGCCCTCCGAGCGTTCCGTCGGAATCTGCGGCAGCGGTGTAGACCAAAATTCCCGCTTGCCGGCTTTCCCCATCGACATCGGCATAAATGCGCTCGCGGATGCTGGCTGCGTTGTAGCCACATTCCAGAGCTAGTTCTCTGATCAGGAGGTGTGCGATCGTATGGAGAAGCACATATCGGGGTCCTGGATAACCCTCGTTCGGGTCCAGCTTTCTTGAATTTCGCCACCCTTTGTGACCAGCAACAAGTTGCTCGTCTCTCGCTTTGACGCTATCGCGCTTTTCCCATTCGCCTAGAGCCTTCTCACTAAAGCGGATGAATATCCCTTCGCCATGCACCTGACCGGCCGGAACCCAAACTGGCGGGGTGGCGGAAAGCTCGGCCATCGGCGGGCGCTCGTCAGGATCGGACGTTTCTTCCGGTGCCTCGACGCGGGTAAATCCTAAAAGAGCGTTCACCTCCCGCAGCCGTTCGAGAAGCAAAACACCAGAAATTCGATCTTCGAATCCCGGTGGAACGTCGACAGGCTTACTCAAAAAGTGTGGCCAATCGGTCGGAGGATTGGGGTCTGTCAAAACGTCCCACTCCGGCCCCTTGATGTCGGCTTCGGAAATCTGAGATTGGGTTTCACCGCTTCGTATTGACTGAATGACGTTCCAAACGGCAGAAGCAGTGTGCTTATCGATACCCGGTAGTGCTCCAGACTTTTTCAGTGTCTTGATGACGAGTGCAACCTCGGCTTCGGATTCGACATCCTCGAAGTAGTCCCATCCATCCTGCACGAGTTGCGAGATCGGATCGCGCGAAAGCGGTATCGCCAATGCCGACAACGTTATTGGGAACCAACTGTTTGTCGCCCCCAAAAGCACCGCCCGAGCCTGCTCGTCACATTCTGGGTCGTAGCGATCGAGATGCGGATGGCGCCCCCTACAGCGGGGCAGATTCTCTCGTCCGGACTTGCCGAAAGCGTGTGCCATATTGCGCGACGCACCGCATTCGTCGCATTTGACCCAAAGATTCTCGGTTTGCAGCGAAGCTCCACTCTCGAAGAACCTTAGCGTCCCTTTGCACTCGGACGGGCCGCTATGGACAAAATAATGCCAGGGAAAATCGTCCAGGTGGCCGTTACGACAAGCCAAGAGAAAACGCGCCGGAACTGCATCTGCGTCCTTGGCTGGAAGATTGCCTTTCGAGCCTTTGCACCCCTCATGAGCGAAGCGTGTATTTTCGGGGCGATAGCGGTCCTCTTTGATTTTGAAGAGCCCAAGGTCGTACTCCGACAGGAGGCCACATTTCACGCAACGTAACCATCTCGGAAACGGGCGGACAGGGACACCTATCAGAGCCTCGGCCGAATAAGCTTCGACATCCTCCCTTTGTTGAAAGGGTGGCACACGCAAGCCTTCCACCTGCGGCCCCAGTACATTCCGTACCGCAGCCAGCAAGCGTGCCTCTTCGATCGGCAGACAACGGTCCTTTTCCCAACGGTCAATACCCATCGTAATTACGGAAAGACTGGGGAGATCGATCAATGCGCCAGGACCGTAAGTCCACAGTATTTGGCTTGGCCGAACCTCTCCGACGGGAGACTTGTCTCTGGTCATGAGTCCCCCTCCACACTGTCATCGCCGGCAGGCGGCGGCATCCACGCCGGACCATCCGCGCCGATCCTTGCCGTGTTCATTATGAGACGAACGCCAGGCTCTACCTCTCGCATCGACATCGGAACGGTAAAATTATCCCAAGCTTGAACTCCGGGCCGCCTGAGGAGTGCGACCATCGTATCTTTGCCTTTGCCCTTCTTTTCGTAGGCGAGAGTACGGCCACCTTTGGATGCCTCTTTCGCCCATTCGTCGACCCGCTCTTTGAGCTCGTCGGAGGCGAGATCCTTGATGCCGGATTGTTGGGTAATCCCCCAAGCTCTCGCCGAAAGGAGATCGACGGTGTCCACCACTTCCGTCTTACCGGTGTTGTCCAAAGCACCTGCGCCAATGTTCGGGTTGAACGGATCGTTTTCAAGCCGAAGGACACTGAGCATCGTGCCTGTCAAACCACGATCCATTGCACGTGGTGAGAACGGAGTAACACTCTGCGCTTCCACATGTTTGTAGAAGGTCGCGTGATAGTGTTCGAATGTCTCGTAGTGCGACAAGTCGCGAGGGCGTGCCCATGTCAAAACGGTACAAACGAGACCAGGGTACGAGCGGCCGACACGGCTGGTCGCCTGGATATATTCAGCCGTGCCCTTCGGCTGCCCGTTAACGACCATCAGGCCAAGTCTGTTCACGTCGACACCGACCGAGAGCATATTGGTCGCGAGCACGACATCGACTGAACGGGCGTCACCCTCTTCCCACCGAGTCACGAATTTACCCGCTTCGTCGTCGAACTCTGCTTTGAATTTGATTTCGAGCTGATCGAGATACTTTGGAATGTCCCGGTTAGAGACACGCGAGGTCAATTCACGCACGTTGTTGACACTTCTTTGCGCGAGTCCCGGACGATCGACCAAACTCATTTGGACGCGGTAACAACGTGTCTGAACATCGTCCTCGGCAAGACGTTTCATCCCCCCCAACTCGCGCAATGAGTTGAAGTAGCCGACAGTCGTCAGGTACGGATCGGCGGCTTGGCCGAAGCGGTCGAACAGAGCCTGGGCGGCAGTCAGAAACGCGGTATAGACGCGGATCAACATGGCCGGGCGGGAGCTTCCGGGGGAGCAAACTCCCAGGTAACGTCGTCCAGGTATCGCTTCGATCGGCCTTTGAACCGAGAAGAAATTGTCACTGACATCGAGGCCACTCGGGGGAAAGACCGAGACACGGCGCATGAAGACGTTGTTGACCTGCTCCTTTGCCTTCCTAACTGTAGCGGTCGACGCGATGATTTTCGGTTTGATCGCGGTGCCGTCGATCGCCCATGTGGAAAGCTCGTCGACAGCGGTTTCGTAGAGTCCGACCATCGTGCCGAGCGGCCCGCTGATGAGATGGAACTCGTCCTGAATGATCAAATCGGGCGGCCGGATCGATTTGATGGCTTTCGCTTTTGTCGACGGCAGTCCGCCTCGCGCCGGATGATTCCCCGAACAACTCGCTTCAGGCCACAGAAGGCCATGACGCGGACATTCTGTTGTCGCACGACCGAATAGCGTGCGGGTTTCGCCGCGCCACGCCATCATCGCGAACTTGTCGACGGTAGCGATCATCATCGATGGTGGACGGTGATAAATTTCCTCGTCGACCACGACCACGGGCAAGCCCGGATGGGCGTGTTTGCTCGACCGCCCCTTCGAGAACTCGCATCGACCCTTCTTGTCACCGCAGTAGATTTTCGTGCGCAAGGAATCCTTGTCGACTTCGATGTCTCGCTTGTCGGAGACTTCGGACCCGCACCACGGGCAACTCGTTAGCTGCGCCGGCGAGGTTCCACCGGCATCGAATTTGTCAGGATCGCGAATTCTTTGAATGGCATTGTGGCTGTCCGCTGTCGTACCTGGTGTGACCTTGTTGCCGACCCACAGGCCGATCGTGAACGGTGTGATGCCGAGACGCTCGTCACCCTTCGCAACAGCTTCCTGACGTTCCAACTCCATTGCGCAAATCAGCGTCGTCGCCCGCTGAAACTGCTGGAGTGTGAGTAGGCGAAGCGTATAGCGCATGATAACGGTCAGACCACGCTGCCCGTCATAGCCTCCGAGGTCTCCCTGCATACGGCGAATGGCCATCGCGAATGCGGCAACACCCAGATAGGCTTCGGTCTTACCACCGCCCGTCGGGAACCAGAGAAGGTCTGCGAAAGCCTCTACCGGCTTCGTCCGGTCCGCGTGCTGCGGATCGGCGAGTGACGGAAGCGACAACAAGACGAAGGCGAGCTGGAACGGACGCCATGACCGATTCTTACGAACGTCCAGATCGGAAACCTCTACCTTTTCGCCACGACGACGAGCGAGCGCGTATATGCTATGAACACGCTGCTTGGCCATTACGCGATTGGCGAAACGGAACGCCTCTAGGGCCAGTTCGTTGCCGGCATCCGCAAGGAGATTCACCCCTTCGACAAGACGTTCATGGATCAGGCGGCACTTGGCCACCGCTTCTTTGGCCTCGTCGTCGAACCCTTTGACATCCGATCCGATGCGGGCGGCCTGCTCGTCGATCCATGCGGCATAGTCGTCAGTTAGCACTGATAAAGCGCCGACAAGCTTGTCGCGCTCCATGGAGGCGAGCTCGCTCATATCGAGAAAGCCCTCGTCGACCATACGTCTCATGGCCGAACGGTCCTCGGGATTCAAGCCGGGTGTTTCCGTTACCGGCACTTCGTACTGCGGCATGACGACGGTACGGACTTCCAACGCCTTTTCGGTTTCCCCGGACTCGGTCTTCGCATGGACGGCAACGCCGTGCCCGGTCGCGAATTCGACGTGACGACGGTATATCATTTCCAGCGTGTCACGCTCCGGATCGTCGGCATGTAAACTCATCGCCAGCCGTCGCCGAAAGACGGATTTGTCTGCCGCATCTTCGACGGCACGGACGATCAACTCCGGCTGGAAAATCCAAGCACTGTCCTTGTTCTCGTCGGGTTCTTCTTGCGCATTGACCAGAAACAGGGTGACGAGACGGTCTCCGTTGGCGTTCTTTCCGCGAACGGTGCCTTGAATACGAACCTGCGGCTGCGCGGGATCGGGAGCCTGATGGGCGATCTGGCCTTCCTCGATTTTAAGCTTGATGCGACCGCCAGAAGGGACCCGTTGCCAGACCTTGGCCTTTGGCCCTTGCTCCTCGACACCTGTTTCTTTGTTGGTTCTGGTCTTAAAGATTTCTGTATCGTAGTCGCGCTCGTACCGTCCCCAGCGCGCCTCGATCTCAATTTCTTTTGCGTCCCCGTCGACACAAAAAGTCATGCCGAAGCTCGATGGCACGAGCGACTGGTTACTAGCTGCATCGATCTCGTCCAGAGAGTCCGCCTCGGCATTTACCGTACCGGTCGCACCATCGAACTCAGCGCCGGGATCGTGTCGACCTTTGTGAACGTCAAGATCGTCAGGCTCGCCCTCATCTGCCTCGGAAGCTAATGGCCCTTCCAGGCCTTCGATACCGCCGTTTTCGGTCTCACGCGGCGCCAGCTTCCCAACCAGATACCGATCTCGCACGCTCATATCGACGATCTGCTCGTGCGGCCCGTTTGCCGGACCGAGCAGGTCGTCCATTACAGCTAACTGGAGCAATTCGCGGATATAGGCCTGGTGCTGAATAAGAGGAACGTCGTCGAGCTTCTTGCTCGTGAGTTTGCTCAACCCATTGACGAAGTCACTCCATTGCAGGCGACCGACCGAGCCCGAAGTCGGCAATGCGAGGCCAGCAGATTCCAACGATAACGCACCATCTGCCGTAAACAGACTGTCGAAATAGATCGTTGTATTTCGGGTGTCTTCACGAAGACGAAGCACCCGCCCCACACGGGTGAACTCCCCGACAGAAGTCGCCACAATTACCCAGTCGCCTTCCGTGATAGCGGAGAATAGACGTCCCTCACCATCCAGCTCCAGCACATACGCTGGATACGGGAATTCACAAGACAATGTATCTTTATCAACAGCAATCCATGCATTAACGGCTTTATCGATATCCACGGCGCTCATGCTCGCCCTCCCGTAACATTGAATTCATTCTCGAGCATGTCTTTGACAAGTTGGGGTGTGCTAAAGCCGTTTGTCACCAAGATTTCTGCAATGTCCTTTCCACTGAAGAAAATTATCGGATGGCGATCTTCTCGCACTTCTTCATAAGCCTGGCGCCCAATTACGGAGGTCGTCACCAATACGCCGAATTGCCGATGTCGAATGCGTGAAATCAAACGAGAGACCTCTTTGACACCGACCGTATTTGCGCTCCTACCATTGAGCGGTGGGCGATAGCATTTCGCTTCGAGCGAAAACTCCGCATAGACCGGATCATCGGTCAGGCCGAGCAAATAACGGCCTACGGCATCACGCCCGCCATCAACGGCAGCTCGTGTAATTTCATCGATGATGACGCGCTGGTCGTGCATCTGAAACACGCGCGCGGCAAAGGCTTCGAAAGCCCGTGGGGCATTCTTAAAATGCTCCCAAACAGTTTCGAGAATTAATGTTTTCGCAGGAGAGTCAGGAAGCTGCGCTCCCTGATCTCGAACGACGGTTGTGCTTTCAGCGGCCAAAGCACGATAGCGTCCTTTTCGCACCCAATCCGACCAGGCGCTGGGAGCATTGGCAGTCAGAGATTCACCATTCGCAAGGTCATTCAACCAAGCACGCTCTATCACCGGCGCATCAAGCACGGTAAAAACCGCCTGATAATTCTGGAAGCGCTGCCCCTTCGATGTCTTCCAAACTGCGACAAGGTCGGCGGTTGCCGGAAGACCGGTGAATCCGGGCACCGCAAGGCCCTTGAACTGCACAGAACGTGCACTTCTAGGTGTCGGATACTTCCTGAAAATGAAGAACGGTGGAATTTTCGTTCGGTCGGGGGACGCCATGTGAAGAGCGTCGAAAACCTGTCTCAATATCCTGTTTCCGCCCGGCCCCGTATCATGAAGCTCATGACCAGGAGTTTTGTTGTCCCCATAGTAAACAAACTGGCCAGTATTGGGATCAAGCCGGTCGGGCCAATCCTTGTCCGCCCCACTCGTGTACAGAACCACGAATTTCTTACTGTCTCCCCGTCCTGAAGCGCGAAAACCACCGAGGTTTCCAGTCCCAGGCAATAGCTTCGAAATCGCTTCGCCGGAGAGATGGCTGCCGACCTTACCTTCGTAGACGGCATCGATAATCAAATCGACCGTCGGTAATTCCTCATATGAAACGACCCGTACCATCCAGCTACACCTTCATTCTGTAGCGAGCTTGGTCGCCCTCACCCTGCTGTTCTAAATCTTCATCGGCAATGAGCTCCGCAATGGCCTTTTCCAGTGTGGAGCCATCTATTCCAGTGCCTGCGAGAATCGCATCCTTAGCAATCCAACTCCCCCGTTTTTCTTCGATCCACTCATATACTTTCTCCACAGGGTTGGTTGACTTTGGCGTCACGAAAGGTGAGGCAACGCCAACCTCGAATAAGTCCTTTTGCTGGGACAGTGAGTCTATATTCGAACGGGACGCAGAAACTGACGAGGCTTCTCTAGGTTTACCGTTGTTCGACGCTTTCGCGTTGCTCTCGGAATTCTCGGCTTCGTATCGTGCGCGGTTCAGCTTTGACAGCCTACGCAGGATATCGCGGCGTGCAGTCTCACTGACAGTAAACCGAGTATTGTGACCGTCTGGGAGATAACCGACTTCGTGGAAACCACACTCTAGCTCAATGTCTTGCCACCCGTATTTGTCGCGGACTAATTCATTGACTTTTGACTGTAGATCACGCATCGCGACGATATCCTCGGCACGATCCTCTTGATCATGAAAATCATTATAGAGTTTTGTTAACCCCTTCTTTCTCGCTTCCATCATGGATTGTCTGCGGTCGAAAAGAGCCTTACCCAACCGCTCCAGTTCCGTATCACCGTTGTCGAGGAATCCGGCAGGAAAAGGAAACGTTTCAAATATATTCCCATGAGCGTAAACAAGACTGTGGAGGTCTCCACCCAGGGATGTTTTTTGTGCCCAAGCCCAAACGCTATGGATGTCGGACGACAGCACAGCAAAAATCTCATATCGATCGTCTGCTAGAACGCAAAGTTTGTTGGAGTAGATGTAATTTCCGGGCAGAAAAGTGAAGGCTGGATACTTTGTTACACCCGTCGAAATGACCAAAACTTGCGAAAGAGCCTTTCTCTCAGAGGACCACCCGCTGGGATGCTTGGAGAAGAGGCCCCCCCGACCGATAGCGTGATAAAGCTCAGGTCTGGGACGGAGATGAAGCCACCAATTAGCTTTAGCTCCTTTGTCCTTTTGTGCAAGCCGCCCGGGTCTTACTTGATTTTCCACAATTTCAAATGCTTTTTGGAAATTTTCCGCCCTTTCCTTTGCCCAATCCCAGAAATTTATTACCCAACAAGCCGGGTTATATTGGGGGTCTTTATTCACCTCGCTTCCCCCAATAAACGGAAGAACTACATTTTCGTATGATCCATCCGATGCCAAAAATTCTTGAGCAGCAGCCTCGTCAATTTTGAAGCCTTCCCCTAAAAGAATCGTTCCCTGAAAGATTCTATTTAGGTTTTCATCTATTTTCTGCGCCTCCCAAAACTCTGTGTCCGTCAAATCTGACGAAATAGTCGACACAAACTCGCTGTTGAGTTCACATCTTCCAGCCCAATCTCGCTTGGCGATGTGAATGTGATGCACAATAACAGAGGCTTTTCCCGGCCATTTGATGTTTGTGTTCGCACAATAAATGACGCCACTGTCAGCAATTAATTGAGTGAGACCGGCTTCTCTATTTTTGCCCTCTGAGATTGAGCGCCGCGCCAAAAGCCCCATACATCCACCTGGGCGGAGCATCCTGAATGCATGCAAGAAAAAGAATACGACGAGATCAACAGAGGAACGTTCTTCGAAACTTACGAAGTCCACGAGATAGTTTTGGAAAGTAGACCCGAAAGTCCCTGATAAGAGCTGGCCTCCTACGAAAGGGGGGTTCCCTACAAATGCGTCAAATCCGCCTTTCCCGGCAGAAAAAACTTCAGGAAATTCCAAAGGCCAATGAAACGCTCGCCGCGAGGGTTTCCCATCAGGCAAATCAGCATCAAGGTTTCTGCGAGCGCGGAGTCTCAAGACATTAACCGCGTTTACATCTCCACCAAGAGCTTCACCTGCCACAATCGAAAGAGATGTCACGTCAACGCTTTTGCCGTTCGCTGCTAGGACTTCCCCTATAAGGGCATCAGCAACGAGTTCGGGAAGGTCAAGCGTTGCTCTCGCTTGTTCATCCAAGCGAGCCATCAGCTCCACATCCCGGATGTCCCTGATTGGTCGGGCTCGAAGTTGAGCGCGTAATTCAATCGCTTTCTCGACGGCCTGATCTATTTTTGATGCAAATAGCTTTTTCGAACTGCCTTTTCCCGGCTTCATCTCAAGATATTGAAGCTGCTGGATATCATGAATTCCCAGAAGGCTGTTGCCGTTCCGCAGATTATGATCCAGAAAACCAAATGGGCGTCCCTTTGCGAGCGTTACCAGCCAAATCGACAACTTCGCCAGTTCGACCGCTAATGGGTTTACGTCAACACCATACAGGCAGCGCTCGGAGATAAGACGCTTGGCCGTCAGTAGCCTTTCTTCGGCATCGTTCCTAAGTGGCTCGTAGCCATTACGCTTCTGGACGACAACGCCTTCGGAGGTGACGGCATTTCCCTGTTTCTCTGCATCGTCCCAAGCTTCAACCAACCGTTCAGATAACCAGCGGCAAGCCTGAACGAGAAAAGCTCCGGAGCCCATAGCTGGATCGCAGATTTTCAAGTCCAGCAGCTCCGCCGGCGTCCTGAGGGCCCATTCATCACGTGGCTGTCCTTCCGCCGGACCAATATATGCGAGAGGCTCCAATGTTTCTCTTACGATGGTCTCGGTAAAAGATTTTGGTGTGTAGTGTGTACCAGTCTCCCGTCGATCCGCCCCGCTCGTGACCATGAAAGTTTTCTCGGGATAGACGAGCGGATATCCCCACCGGTCCATTCGCAAGAAATGAAAATATGGCTTGATACGATCCCGCAGCGCCTGATCGCCATGACATGCCGTCAGCAGTTTGTCAGCAGCGGCTTCATCGACCTTCTTGACCAGATCGTTTTTCACGCGGCTGGCGGAGCTTCCCGTGCGTTCCTCCAACAACGCCGCAAGCGCCTTATCTCCCTCCCCGGCAGCCGCTTCAAGCTCATCGAGTGTCACCCACGGCTTCTTGGATTTTTTGGCCGCATCAAGGTCCAGCGTGACCTCCTTGGCGCGAACAACGGTCCGTTCGAGCAGACCCTCATAGACGTAACCGATCTGCTCCACGTCCAGTGCTCGGTACGAGAGCGTCCGGCCCTGGAAGAGCTGAACGGCGTCGAGCAATAACAGCACGGTCCGATTGTCGATCGGCAATGGCTTGGCGAGATCGGTCTTCCAATTCGAGCCTTTGGTACGCCCTTCGAGGAAAGGGAATCGGTCTGGATCGAACAGCGACCCTCCGAGCGCAGGCAGCCGCATCGTTTCGTGCTGGATGCCGCCATAGACGGCCCGGAAGATCGAAAGCAGTCGCGACCAAGCGTCCTGGCGGCGTTCGAGAATTTCCTCGGACTCGGTGCGGAGCTGCATACGCAGTGTCGAGACCGCGTAATTCGCCTCGTACCGCTCGTCACCCATAAGCAATAGCCCACGCTCTTCGGCGGAAAGCAGGAAGACGATCCGCATCATTACGGTCAGGGCCGCTTCATAGAGTTCGGAAGGTTCCACCCCTACGAGGAGCTCGCGGTTCAAGTCGACATCCGCCCGGTCGAGACGTTGGATGAGCACCTCGACCGCACGACGGACCTGCTCTCCGAGCGCGTCGGTCACTTCATCCTGGAGTTTGAGGGATTCGTCGAAAAGTGCAGGAAGCTGCTCGCTCGGGTCGACGAAAAAGCGCCGAATGCCGAGGAGATTGACGAAGGCCTGCAAGGTTATCGGTTCTTGCGTCCACAGCCGCGCATACCAGCTCGCAAATGTCGTGACAGCACCAACGGGGGCGTCGACCAACATCCATCGTTCACCGTTGGTCACGAGGCCCATACGAACGTCGTTGGCACGGCACAGCGTGACCATCCGTTCCGACGGACTTGTGGCCCAGCCGTCTCCCTTGACCGGTTCATCGAGGGCGATATCCGGAGAGAAAATTTGAACGAGAAGAAGTGGCCGATCGTCATTCTGCTCGTCGACCACTGCATAATCGGGGCGGAGTGTAATTCCGTGCTCGGGAATCACATGGCTCAACGTATCGGACAGCTTTGCCCGTGGTTTGAGGATGTCCTCCACGTCGTCTTCGTCCAGTTCCAAGACCCGTTTGAGCACCAGATCGGTCCAAGCCCTGTGGAGCGCCGACAATTGTGGATCGTCGAGATCAATCGCTTCCCGCCACTCTTCGTAGGCTTGACGCGCGGACTTCCGCTTCAGCGGGTCGATCTGTTCAAGGCCCTGAGGGAAGACCTGGTCGAGAACTGGCTCGGCGAGAAACGGCCCTGAGACGTCAATCAGGGAAAGCCATTCGCCATGTTGACTCATGTCTCTCATACGCCTCCCCTTCCTGCCTGCGACTCAGGTACCAGGAAAATGACTGCGACCGGGAAGGTCCGCGCGACGAAATCTCTGTAGCGATGTTCGATCGCTTGAATTTCCTGTTCTTTTTCTTCGGGAATGCGAGCGAGGCGCGCCCTCAAAGCTTCCGTGTCTCGGCGTACTTGAGTGCGTTCGTCTTCTGTGAAAAGAGCGAGCTGTTCCGGCTCGTTTTCTTTGCGCAACTCTTGCTCGATCGTGCGACCGAGTTCGTCCAAAACCGAAACGATATCCTTCACCTCTTGTCGTTTCCGGTTTTCCAACGTGTTCTGCAAATTGCGCAGCCGATCGTTCGAGCGCGCTTCCAACGCCCGCTGAATCGCGTCTTCATTCTTGGCGAAGCTCTCGGACAGATCGGCAAAGAGCGTTTCATCCGCTTCATGCGAAACCGCCTCATCGAGCCACTGGTTGACCTGGGTAACGCGAGTCTCTCTGCTGAACCCACCATCTTTCAGATACCCACCTGAAACCGTGAGCTCTTCATGAAGGCGATGATGAGTTCCTCCCGTGATAACGAGACGGGAGACAACTGCGACGGCAGGACTATCGAGATCGGAATCTGGGACAGTTCGAACGTCCACCCGGTGAAGTTTTTTCACATCGTCTTGCGCCCACACCTCCGCACGCATGAGGCGCAAGCACATCTGGACCAAACGATGGTTGAGGTGGACGAGCACCACTTCGTCACGGTTCTTGGCTACGGCGTGATCGAAGGTTATCGGGCGAAGCTTCTGGGTGTGTGGGTGACGCAAACCTTCCATACAGCGCGCCCAGGACCCGGTCAGAGCAGGCATTTCGAAGACGGTGCCATCCGGTGCACCTTCGATTTGGACGGGTTTCAAAGGTGGCTTTTCTGCGAGAGCGAGACCGGTCTTGACTGCTTCACAAATACGATCCGGCGTCAGATGGAAATCTTTCTGAGTTTCCTGAAGTCTTTCGTGAAGTCGCGCGATCCGCTCCTGTAGCTGGCGCTCGGCCTTCACGAAACGCCTCGCTTTCGCCGCTCTGGCTTCCGCCAGCTGGGTATCCAGTTCGCGACGCGTGCCCTCGATCAGGCCTGCCATTTGCGGGGCGATCACCGGGTTGACGCTGCCCATATCTGCCCGCATTGCTTCGAGCTTCCTGAGAGCGCGGATGATATCGTCCTTGTGGCCGCCCAGCTTGTCGTTATCGGCATCGCCACCATCGACCGGATGCCAAATGAGAACCTCTTTCTCTTTTTGGCCGTGACGGTCGATCCGACCGTTACGTTGCTCCATGACATTGGGGTTATAGGGAATCTCGACATGGATCATGCAGTTACAATAGTTCTGCAAATCGATGCCCTCAGAAGCGGCATCCGTTGCCAGAAGAATGCGAATTGCGGCGTCCTTGGGGTTTGTTTGGAAGGCCGCTTTAACCGGCTCTCTCTCATCGTTGCTCATGCCACCGTGGATGACGCCGAGCCTTTCACCGCCATAACCACGTGAGGCTAAAATTTCGTGCAGCCACTGATGGGTAGTTCGGTATTCGGTAAAGAGAATGACGCGGCGATCGTTCCATTCACCATCGGTTTTCAGATTGGATTCGATCCAGTCGACGATGGCGCTCGCCTTCGAGTCCATCCGGTGGCTCGCTTTTTCAGCCCACTCACGCATCTCGTTCAACAGCCGCCGCTCTTCCTGTGTTAGAGGAGCGCTTCGTTTAGAGGCCTCTTCGACTGCTTCCGACTGGGCGACCTCTACCTGAGCGTCATCGGCATAATCTTCTTCGGCCTTGAGGATCGCCTTTCTGAGGATGCGATCGGTCAATGCATCGGGCTTGGCTGCAACCTTTTCAGTCGTGAGAGTCTCGAAGTGCTTTTCGAGTGTCGAAGCGAAACTTGCCGGCGACGAAAAGAGGCGCTTCTTGAGAAGGCCGTTCACGAACTTCGTACCGGTCGATCCGGTATCCTGGCAGGTTTTCTCGCGACTCCGGCAATAGGCATCCAGCGTCCGATGGATTGCCCTCTCTTCGGCGGTGAACGGAACAGCCAGCGCCTGCAAGTTCCGCTTGGGGTAAAGCGGATTGCCCTCGCTATCGACGAGATCTGTCTTCAGCCTCCGTATCATCACCTGCGAAAGCTGCTTCTCATCCGGCAAAATGTTTCGTGAAAAGCGCTGATCGTCGAGCAACTCCAGCAACGAGGTAAAGGATTCCGTATAACCGTTATGCGGTGTCGCCGTTAGGAACAGCCGATGCTGGAAATGTGGCGAGATTGTCCGTATCAGCCGGGTCCGCTGACTTTCGAGGGCGTAATGAGCCGACCCGGCCGGCGCGACGTTGTGCGCTTCGTCAACCACGAGAATATCGAATTTTCTGGGGTAGCTGGCACGAACCGGAAGAACATCACGTAAGGCTCTGAGAGGCTCTCCGGATTTGATCCAGTCCACCGAAGCGATGAGACGCGGGAACGAAGTCCAGGGATTGGCGTGGATTCCGCGATTGCGACGGAGCTCCTTGATGTAGCCCGTATTGACGATCTGGAACTCCAGACCGAACTTCTCCAACATCTCGACGCGCCATTTTTCCTGAAGCGACGCGGGGCAAACGATAACGATGGTGCGAGCTCGGTGCCGGAGCAGTAGCTCTTGAATAACCAATCCAGCTTCGATCGTTTTACCCAAACCGACATCGTCGGCGATCAGCAGATTGGCGCGCGCCATATCGATGGCACGCACCAAAGGATCGAGCTGGAAATCTTCGATGCTGACGCCGCTACGAAAGGGCGCCTGCAGAAAATTACGGTCGGCGTTTGTGGCAGCTCCCCAGCGAACGGCGTCCAGAAACGCTTCTAACTGTCGACTATCGTCCTGTCCCGTTATCGAGGGGAGACCGGCCTTCTCGATAATGTGCGCCCCCGGCTCGATCTCCCAAATGACTTCGAGCTGCTCGCCCAAAGCGTCCTCGTCGATCGACGAAACCGTCACGCAATGTTGCGCCCCCTCTAAACAGCCATTCCCTTGAGATGCCTGAACGTCTGCAACTACCCATTGCCGCCTTCTAACTTCCACGAGCTGTCCCGCCTCAGGTGTTGCCTTAACCTGATGTGGCTCAGTGGAACTGGTTTCGGGCATCGAACTTGTCATCACGCTGCTCGCTTTGCTTTTCGCTCGAACGCGGCGACGTGCCTGACGATGCTCCGACCAATAGCCTCACCCAGTTTGACGGGAACAGCGTTGCCGATCAGCCTACCTATCGACTTCCGGTAGATCGGAGCCCCATCCGGTACAAACTGGTAATCGGGAGGAAAGCTTTGCAGAATCGCGCCTTCTCTCAGGGAGAGCGCCCGATCTTGTTCAGGGTGGCCGAACCGCCCGTTTCCAAAGCCATAATATTGCGTCGTAACAGTGGGCGCGCATTCATCCCACGACATGCGTCCATAAACACCGGGATAGGTCTTTCCCGACTTTTTTTTGTGGCAGTCGGCGACCAAACTTTCGTCCCAGTCGCGCCAGGTCCCGCCGGGTTTCGAGGCGCGGATACGCTTTAGATTCAGCGGCGAGAGTGAACAAGCTTGGTGAAGTGGATCGGCCTTACAAACGCCTCCAGCGTCCAATGGCGGCAAGTCTTCGATCGCATCACGAACCGTCACATAGTTGTCTGGCTGGTTCGTCGGCTTTATCAGTTCAATGGGCCCAAGCTTGGAGGCCAAAAGAACCAGCCTTCGGCGCTGTTGAGGCAGACCGTAATCAGCACAATTTACGACAGTGTGTGATACCTCGTACCCTGCTTTCAGCAAGACGCCTACAAAGTCCTTAAATACGTCCTGCTTCTCCAGGCGCGGCACATTTTCCATAGTCACCAGGTCAGGCCGTGTCTGCTCAACAAGTTTTCCAAAACATCCGAGCAAATTCCACCTTGAGTCCTTTGGACTCGACCATCCTTGGCTGTAAGTGGAAAACGGCTGGCACGGCGCGCAGCCAGCTAACAACGTAAATTCTCCACCGCCGAATGCGTCGGCAAAGTCAGATCGCGTCAGTTCTTCAACCGCCTTAAGGGAAAAGGTCGCTCGATTGTTTGCTTCGAAAGGATATTTGCACGCTGGATCGACATCGACCCCGAACACAACCTCGATTCCCGCCTCTTCGAGTCCATGAGTAAGCCCGCCGGCGCCACAAAACAGGTCAACCGCTCGTATTGTTGCTGCCTGTTGCATCCTGCGCGTCATTCTCCCCCCTTGTAGCGGCGTGTATGTTTTGGCTCTTCACCCCCGACAGGATCGGGGTCATCTTGCGCACTCACGCTATAGTTTTCGACGTACTGCCGCATAAATTCCCGTAAGACCTGAGCAGCGGGCTTGTCTTGCGCCCTACAGGCTTCAAGGAATTTTTCACGCAACTCGCGTTGGACGCGTATGCGGAGACCAGCATCCTTCATGACTCAAAAGTGTACCCAATGGATACACAATCTCCCAGCAAAAACTGAGATGCATCGTCTCGCGAACGAGCCCAGAGCCCCAGAGGGTCGCGTTGCGTTATTGAACTCTAAATTGTGGCGATTTATTATTCAGCTACCTCCTTCTCCTTTTCAACCAATACCGTCTAAAGGAGAGTAGTCCCGTGGTGGATTACACGGAGCTTCGGACGGTCAAGCAATTGGCCGAAGAAGCGAGCTTTGTGACGGAGGCAAAATTGCGCTGGTGGATATTCCATGCCGACTCCAACGGCTTAAATGCAGCGCTGATCAAAGTCGGAGGCCGGGTCTACATCGACCGCCGACAATTCAACCGGTGGCTGGAGGGCCAAAGACTGGCCTCGGTCCCGGAAGCCCAGACGGCCTAGCCGTCAAGGCGAACAGACAACGCCCCGCTTCGGCGGGGCGTTCTTTTGGGATCAGGTACTCTCGAATTCGGGGCCGGAGAGCACTTCCACGCGGTGCTGGTCGAGCCATCGCTCGAATGCCGCTCGATCGACAAAGACCCGGCCACCTACCCTCACCAGGCAGGCGTTGAAGCCATTTTTCTCTGCGTTGAAAATCCACCAACGGATCATTGGCTCAGTGAAGGCCGGATTAGCCTCGCTCAGTTGCGAGACGGTCAGAATGTTGGTCATATCCATTCATGACTACCTCCATTTGAATTATCTAGTATACAATTATAGATGGGTACTATTTATTCCCATTTCAATTATGTGGTTATTATTCATTATTGATCTTTGAATATCTTCTTATTCATCCGCTCCACGACTTTGGCCGTGTGCTGATCGCTCAAGTGGGCATACCGCTTCACCATCTGAAGTGTCTTGTGCCCCAACACCTCGGCAATCTCAGCCAGCGTCGCCCCATTCATGGCGAGATATGACGCCGCACTGTGACGAAGATCATGGAAGCGGAAGTCTTCCAGCTCTGCGTCTTCCATAGCCTTGTACCAATGCTTGCGGATTTCCATCGGCGCGAGGCCGTCGGCGCGCGCAAAAACGTAGTCGGTTTTCGCTGCGTCCTTTTGCTTTTTCCGAAGTGCCTTCACAAGCTCCAGCGCATGATGCGCCAGCGGCAAAGCGCGGCGATCCTGGTTCTTGGTCTTTTCAAGCCGAGCGATGCCACGCTCAAGGTCGATATCCCGCCATCGCAGGTGCATGATCTCGCTGTAGCGAGCGCCCGTCGAAAGAGCGATCACGACGACCGGATAGAGATAGCTGCAATCGCTTTTCCGACAGGCCTCGATTAGCCTTTTGCGTTCATCGTCATCCAGAAACCGCACTCTCGGCTGCGGAAGCGCGGGCTTCTTGACCTTTAGCATTGGATTGCTGTCGATCCACTCCCATTCGTTGGCGGCTACCGAGAACACATGCGAGAGTGCCGCCATGTATCGAATGACTGTGGCCGGACTCTTCTTCCTGGGCGTCTTCTTCGAAGCAAATTTGTGATCTGAGTACCTGGCTTGTAGCAACCGGTCACGGCACTCCGCCAGAATTGAAGGAGATATGTCCTGGAGCGTGCGCTCGCCTATTTCTGTGCGCCACCACTTCAAGCACGTTTTCACCATATCCTGATTGCTGTTACGCTTGGGTAGTTCGTGGTCAAGATACCGGTCGATCAGGTCCGCAATTGTTTTGTGCGCCGTTTCCGCCGTGCCAAAGGCCCTGGAACGCTTGAGTTCTGCTTCTCGTTGTTGCGCCCAATCTCTTGCGTCAGTTTTCCGCTCGAACGTCTTAGACTCGGGCCGTCGCCCCTTTAGCCTGATCTTTGCTCGATATACAGTCAGACCGTTTCTACCTTTTCTCTCTTCAATAATAGCCATAAAATATTGAAACTCTTACTTTGTTTATTTACTTTCTTGGGACACTCTTGGGACACTAAGCTACAATAATTGGCAATATTTCTCAATTTTTATTTACATTATTACTTATTATCTATTTGTTATTATTTATGTTTGTCATTATGTAAAATGGTCAAATTAGGCCGATAGAAATTGGTAATGAGGAGGCCGGCAGTTCAATCCTGCCCACGAGCACCACCTTTCCAGAGATTTTCAGAAAGCCTTGGGACACTCTTGGGACACTAGATGCGAAACACTGAGTGCCAGAAAAATTCTTTTGTTGTCGATTATTGTCGGGCTTAAATGCCAATAAGAGCGGCATTTTTAGGTTGCAGAAAAGTCGTTCCGCAACCAAATCAAATTGTAAGAAGAGCGTTGCCGACCCTGTTTGTGCAAACTAAAGCATAGGACTATGCGATAGCGGGTCGGCAACAATACTTATTGTAATCATTGTTCAGGTAATATTCCACCCGTCAGAAAGTATTTTTGTCTTCGGCCATAAACCTTCGTGCAAACTAAACGAAGGAATATGCGTTATGGAGACGTTACGTCTGCTATGGCGGCTTGTCCGCTTTTTCACCCTTGAACTTCCAATTCTGCTCATCGCCGTCGTCTTTGGACTGGCGCTGATACGCGACTTTGACCTGGAGCGAACGCTTGAGCTTTTGACCTGGTTCGGAGCCGGCATCGCTACGCTCGCGCTCCTCTGCCTCATCTGGCTTCTGCGCCCCCGTGCGCCCAACGCCTACGGCACAGCCCACTTTGCCGATCGCAAGGCGCTGCGGAAAGCAGGCCTGCAGGGCAAAGGTATGATCATCGGCAAGAAGGCCGGGCGGTTCATCCGCTTCAGCCAGCCGGGGCACCTGCTCACCTTTGCGCCGACACGCTCAGGCAAGGGCGTCAGCGCGGTCATCCCCAATCTGCTCGATCATCCCGGCTCCGTCGTGGTGACGGACATCAAGGGCGAGAACCACCGCATCACTGGCGTGTATCGAAACCGCCTCGGGCCGGTGCTGGCTTTGGCACCGCTCAATCCCGAAGTCGGCAACGCCACAATCAATCCGCTGGATTTCATCCGGACGGGAACGGACTACGAAGTCGATGACGCCCGCCTGTTGGCGGAGATGATTGTCGCCACGGACGGCCCGGAGCCCAATCACTGGGAGCGGGAGGCACGCACCCTGATTACCGGCCTGCTGCTCTATATCGTCAACGCCCTGCCCGCCGAGAAGCGCAACCTCGCCGAGCTGCGAAACCTGCTCATGTGCAACCGCGCTGTTTTCGACGCGCACCTGGACAACATGAGCGAGTGCGCATCCCCGGTCGCCGCGCGTATAGCAGACGGCTTCACTCAAAAGGAAGATCGCGAGCGGGCCTCCGTGATTTCCACGGCGCAAGGCGCGACGGCTGTCTTCGAGAGCCCGCATCTTGTCCGCACCACCGCGACATCAAGCTTTCGCTTCGAGCAACTGAAAGACGGCACGCTCTCGCTCTTCATCATCGTGCCGCCGGAGTACGTGAAGGCCTACCAGCCGTTCCTGCGGCTGGTTGTCGGCCTGGCCACGGCGGCGATGACGCGCAATATCACCGTGCCCGCCCATCCGGTGTTGTTCCTGCTCGATGAGCTGCCGGCGCTGGGCTACATGCGCCCCATCGAGGATGGTATCGGCTATCTCGCCGGGTATGGGGCGTCCCTTTGGCTGTTCGTCCAGGACCTCGACCAGCTCAAGCAGACCTACCGCAAATGGCGCTCGATGATCGCCAACTGTGCGGTACGTCAGGCCTTCAACGTGCAGGATACGGAAACCGCACAACTGATCTCGGGCATGCTCGGTCAGCGCACCGTCAAGGTGCGAAGCGAAGGTCATACCGGACGCTTTGGAAGGCTGGGCCTGCCCAGTACCTTCAGCGCCAGCCGGACGGAGGCACCACGTCCGCTGCTGTCCGCCGATGAAGTCATGCTGCTGCCGGGAGACAAGGCGCTGGTGTTCGTCCAGGGCTGCCGGCCCATCCTGGCGGAGAAAGTCCGCTACTACACGGAGAGGCTTTTCAAAGGCCGATGGCGTCCGGCGCGACGTAAGGATGAGCAGACAAGTGTGGAGCTAAGCCGACAGCTTCGGCTTGCGGAGAAATGAGATACGCTAGGCGGATGGCTTTGAGAGGCGTCCGTCCAGCTCCTTGCGGTCGGGCTGTTTCTCCCAATAGGCACGGTGCTGGGCCTCGAACTGGGTCAGCTCCTCGTCGGCGTACTTGAAGCGAAGGCGCGACTTGATGGGCGGTGCACCTCGGGCGAAGACAACCTGCTTATCGTCATAGTCCGGCCCCATCAACTCCTGTGGTGTGGCCAGCGGCGTCTTCTCGCCCGTCAGGCTCGTCACCTCGCCGAGAATGCCGGAAATATACTGGGCCGTGCTCGGGTCGCCCGGCTTGAAGAACATCTTCGTCCGGCAGTTGGCAATCAGGCTGCCGGCCTTCGGATAGGTGCCCGTGAGTTGCACCAGATCCTGCGCAAAGAGCCACAGGCGAATGCGCGCCGATCTGGCAATGGCGATGGCGTTCTCGATCACGTCCATGTAGCCGAGCTGCGGCAGCTCGTCCAAGAGGAAGAGCGTCGGCGTGGTGATGTCCCGCCGCTCGCCCTGGGTTTCCTTTTCCGTCTCAGCCGCCACCTTGGAAAACTCCTTGAGGATGACGCCGATGATCACCCGAAGGACGCCGGCATAGGTTCTGATCTTGTCCGTCGGGATGACGATGAAAATCGAATCCCCATGCCCGCGCACGTAAGCGTGCTGCACCGCTCCGTCCTGTCCCTGAAACGCTTTTATGGTGGGTCCGGCCTCGTCGGGATTCATGCTCACATAGATGTCGCCGGTGTCCTGCTTGAGGAAAATGCTCGCCGGATGGAAGCCGGGCGTCGTCTCACTGGTCGCGCGGGTGATTTCATCCGAGCGCCAGACATCCAGGTGGGTGTCGAGATTGAAGATCACGCTCTCGCGGGTCTTCTCCGGCAGGCGGGAGATGCGATTGGCCAGCTCCAGCATCCGCTCGTCGCCCATCTCCTTCAGGCTGGTGAGAAACTCCTGATACTCCTCCTCCGACGGGGCCAACAGACGGCAGACCTCGCGCATGTTCTGGAGGGCGGGCTCGCGTGTCTTCTTCACGTAGAGCATCAGCCCGGTGACGAGATTGACGGCGGCGCTGTCCCAGATCGGATCGCCCTGCGCGGAAGAGCGGACAAGCAGGTCCGCCAGCACACGGGCGTCGTCATAGGTCTCGACATAGTCCAGCGGGTTGAAGGCGTCGGTCTCGTCGTCGAAGGGTGCCCATTTGTAAACGTCGCCGCACCAACGGCGGAACCAGGCTGTCTCGCGGTAGTTCTCCCCCTTGGGATCGAGCACGACCACCGGCCCCTTGTAGTCGAGCAGGGTGGGGATGATATGCGCCTGACCCTTGCCGGCGCCGGTCGGCGCAACGGTCAGCAGGTGCCCTTCCCCGCTGAATTGCAGCAGGGCCTCACCATCACCGAATTGCTCGTCGAACCAGCCCAGCCACAGCACGTCCCAGGCCGGTGTCGCGGTGGACATGCCTGCCCTGGCGATGTCGTTCTCGACCGCCCAGGCAACGCCCTTGCCGACACGCTTGATCTTCTCCTGCAAATCAGGCGGGCACTGCGGGATGATTTCACTCAGCAGAATGCGCTGAAGGTCGCCGTCGTTGTTTTCGACCATGGCCTTCCAGAGGTCGAAAATGCTGGTGTGCTGTTTGATTTCCTCAAGCAGGTGATAGAGCTCCTGCTTGGCCGGCGACAAGGCCCGATAGAAGGCCATGTCCTTGTCCATCTGTGACGCCTGATACTTGGGCTTCGTGTCCTTGTTTTTGCCGAAGAGCCAACCCAACATGCTCGCCTCCGTCTCAACCGACCCGATTATTCCTTTTAAAAGACTAAACCCGACTAATCATCAAATAAATCCAGGTCGAGGTCGAAAGCCCGGCCCCGCTCGCGCTGCCTGGTGCGCTCCCGTTTGCGCTCTTCGTAGCGGTTACGCACCCGCTCAAGCTGCTCCTTGCGCTCGTCGGTGAGGTCGCTCTGACGGATGGCCTTGCGGGTCACGCGGCCAAGAGCCTTTGCCCGCCGGACGAAGAGCGCTTTGAGGGTCTCCTCCAGGCCTTTGCGGGTCAGCCCCTTCTCGTGCAGGCCGTCCAGCTCGCGCTTGGAGCGCTCCACGTCGGCGCGCGCCCGGTCGATCTTGGCGCGGATGTCCTGAAGGATGTCCTGCGACTTGCGAAACTTCTCATACTCGCGGGTAAGCTTGCGCGCTTCGCGAATGGCTTCCTTGCGCCGGTCGTTGTTCTCGAAGAAGCGCACGTCCTTGAACTCGCCCAATTTGAAGCGCTCGCGTTTCGTCCGCTTAAAGGCGGATGCGACCTTGTTGGGATTGAGCGTGCGGTGACCGTGCAGCCTGCCCAGCAGAAGCGGATTGTCGCGGATCATCTGACCGGCCCGCGCCATGCCGTGCTTGGAGATCAACTCATCCCACAGACCGGCGGCCTTGTCCGGGTCACGGTAGGCCTTGGCGAACGTGCCCAGGAAATCGCTCTCGCGCTTGGCCAGCCAATCGACGGCCTTGCCTTCCCGGCCTTCGTGATAGCTCAGGCGACGGCGGGCGTAGGCGTGCTGCTTTTCGGTCTCGCGATAGGTGCGGTCCACCTGCATCCAGTAGCGGGCATCGGTATCGGCCAGGTCGAGGTCGTAGGCCGCATCGCCCGTGAACTGCCCGCGCTCGGCACGCTCGCGGGCGGCGTCCATCTGCCCTTTCCAAACACGCTCGGCGGCGCGGCGCTCATTTGCCGGCATCTTCCCGAAGTCGGGCTTCTCAGGCAGCGCCTGCTTAACCTTGCGGCCCTGCTCGTCGGCCAGCTCGTGGGCACGCGCATGGGACCAGTCCCGATAGCTCTGGCCGAACTGCTCCTCCAGCCCCTTGAGACGGATACCCCGCCCCATCTGCGAGAGCTTGGCCACCTGGCGCCCATCGGTAATGACCGCGCCCTGCCCTTTGGGCATCAGCGTGAATCCCTTTGCCGCCAGACGGGCCTCCAGCTCCTTCCAACTGGAGGCCTCTTCGAAGTCGACCCCGATGGTTTCGCGAAGGTCTTTTGTCTGCTCCTTGGAGAAAGGCTTATCAGGGAGGCGCTGCTCGCGCTCGGCCTGTTTCTGCTCGCCGTCGGTCGGTCTGGGCCAGTCTGTGAAATCTTCCACCTGGAGCCGCTCTTTCACGCGCTCCAGGTCACGTTCCATATCCACGCCCCAGTGATCGACCACCTCCAGCCCAAGCGCGTGCTCCTCGCGGGCAAGCACCTTATTGATGCGCTGCCAGTCCCGTGACGTTGACCAGGCCTTGCCGGTCTCGGGGTGGACGCGATTGACGATGATATGAACGTGCTTATGGCCGGTATCGTTGTGGGCGTAGATGGCGGCCTGATGTTCCTCCAGGCCCAGCTCGGTCAGCACCTTGTCCGCGACCTGCTCCATCGTCTCGCGATCGAGCTTGGACGCATCGCCCTTCGTCCAGGAGATAGGCAGATGCAGCACGGGCTTTTTCGTCCGGCTGGAGAGGTTGGCCGTCGCCCGCATGGTGCGGCCGATCTGCCGATGGTCGTCGTTGGCGGCAAGCCCGCCGAGGTTTCGGGTGGAACACCACTCGACCCGCTCTGGGTTCTTACCCTCGCGCCCTCGGGAGAGATACGACAGGCACCCCCTGAAGCCGTTCCCGTAGATGGGCTTGCCGATCATCCGCCCGCCTCACTTTGTACCGGCCTCTTCCTCGACCGCCCGCAAGGCGGCGAGGATGTGGTGGAGGCAATCCTGAAGCTCGTCGGTCTTGATATCCCGCCCCACGTTGGCCAGTCGGGCGATGCGATTGAGCGCCGTGCCCTCGGCCCGCAGGTGCTCGATGGCGCGCTCGCTGACCCGCTCGATGGCCTCCCCGTTGTGCAGACGCCGATAGATCGCCTGGGCCTTCTCAAGAGCCAGCTCGACATCCTTCCCGCCAAGAGCACGGGCAATCTGGTCGAGATTGTTGAGCACCATGATGAGCTGGCGGTGGGCATGGTCGGCCTTCCGGCTGCGCCGGGCGGACGGTGATTCACCAAGCGCCAGGGCACGCAGGAACGGGCTCAGGTCGCCGTTGCCCTCACGGCGGGCACGGGCCGCCACCTGCTCATATTCAGCCTCTGTGAGCAGTACCTCGATGCGCTTGGTGCGCTTCTCGTTGTCGTCGAGTCTTGGTCTTGCCAGGACAAAATCCTCCCATATCGCCTGCGGGGATATGCAAGGACAACATCGCCTTGAGCCGCGTCAGCGGCGAATGTGCGTGTCGTTTTCAGCCATAAAAAAGCCCCGCATGCCGACAGGCATCGGGGGTTTTGATCCGGATGAAAACAGTCCTTGCTCCCCGTTTAGTCTGCACATAACTATTATGGGAGCGGCTGCTAAGTCCTTCAACCGTCTATAAAAATACTATAGCAGCAACGACTTGCAACTGCATCCAAAAAATTTCCATCCTCAACGGGGACGCTCAACACTTCTCAACACGCCTGCCGGCCCGGCAGCCCTGCCTCGGCGTTCCCGCGATAAATACGGAAAACGCCCGGCGAAGACCGGGCGTTTGGTGTTGGCGATATATGGAAGGGGCGACATAGCCGCCCCTCCTCCGGCTACCACCAGGACGTATAGAAGACCGCGCAACCAGCCGCGATGGCCTCACGCGCCTTGGCGACGAACTGCAAGTCATCTTCTGTCTCGGTACCGTCGGATTCTCCGAAGAAGAACCCATGGGTCTCGGGCAGGAGACGTGCCTTGATGTCAGTCTCAAGCCTGTCCAGATCCTCTCGCGTCAGAAGGACGTTGGCGCAGTTGAAATCTTCGTTGGCGCCGCCCTTGTCGAGGTACAGTGCCCGCATCCAACCGTGGAGGTTTGGATGCTTGCGCCAGTAGTGCAGCTCGGTCGGGTTATGAACCTCGAAGTCCACAGGTGCTTCCGGTGCGTTTGCAATCGCGAAGGCGTACATATCCAGTCCCATTTTCATATTCCTTTCGTTGGTTGATTTCGTGTCCCGAAGGACGCGCAACGAGAGGCGGGCGGCTAAGCCGAAGCCGTCATGACCCACACGGGCGCGAAGCGCTGGTGCGGGCAGGTCATTGACGGCAAGGCGGCGACCGCCACAAGCGTCCTGATCTTCGGGACACGTGACCAACGAAGGGGGAATTGCGGGACTGGCATTGACGCCTTGGGTCCGCGTATCAACCCCTAGCTGACAGACGTAGAAAAAGCCGCCCCGAGGGGCGGCTGGTCGTTATTCGCCCTTGCGGGCGTAGTGGGTGTTGATGGCCGCGTTTGCCGTCACGGTGGCAATGACAACAGTCACCACCGTTCCCAGACCGACAACAATCGCAGTCGCCGTGACAAGGGTTGAGGGATTGTCGCTCAAGCTACCGAGCCCGGTAGCAGCAAGGGTGCCAGCAAGTGCGCCGTAACAGGCGCTGGCAAAAACAACGCCGACAATCCCGCCGTCCGCCTTTCCGATCCTGGTGACAAGAATCACAACACCGATGACAAACACAAGACCGATAAAGAACTTGCTTGCATCCGGCGCTGCGATTTGGAGAGCAAAGCCGCCAACAACGGTCAGGATGTTAATGCCGAAAGCCAGAGCTTTGGCAATGGATTTGGACATGGTTGATTTCGCACGCTCACGGCGCGCGCCTCACAAAAAGGAAGTCAGGAAAAA
>TARA_R110002072_G_scaffold2943_3_pt1 | contig 28576 bp, 23 predicted proteins | sample TARA_R110002072 | Tara Oceans TARA_R110002072 (sample SAMEA4397118) | marine metagenome | biome: Polar Biome; feature: [SRF] surface water layer (ENVO:00010504); material: water (ENVO:00002006), including particulate matter (ENVO:01000060) such as... | depth 5 m
ATTTGCTAACATTGTTAAACCATACGCATATTCAGTATTATGCCCTAATAATGGAAAAGGCATCAAAGCAATGTTGAATCCATAAATTTCAAAATTGGGTGTTTTTATATGATTTTGATACCAAACAGAAGGTTGCGAAAAACCAATATGAGGATCGTTTGCAAAAATTACTTTTCCCTTTTTTGTTTTTTCTGGCGCTAGTACCCAAGAGTTACTTCCTATAAAAGTAGAAACTGGTAATTTATCCATCAACTTACTAACAGCAGCAGACATTTGCCCTTTAATCTCTTTAGTTTCGTATTTGTTGATTGTTAAATCTCCTAAATCTGTAGTCATTAATTCATTAAAATAAGTTTCTCCCAACTTGTCTTTAATCTCAGTTAACAAAGGATCTGTTTTATGAGCAACAGCAAAACTAAAAGCCATATAACCAAACACATTATAGACATCTTTTATGGTATAATTTTCTTTTTCTAACCCTAAAAGTGTAAATTCTAAAGGTGTTTTTCCATCATTTATATATTGATTAATTCCATCTAAATAAGATTGCGTTAATAGATAAGCTTCAGAATTTGTATCCAAATTTGCAATGGTTTTTTCAGCAGCTTCTTCAATCCCTAAACCCGCAAAAAACACATCAGTTTTCAACAAATCTTTTCCAAACATTTCAGACAATCTTCCAGAGGCAATTCTTCTAATCAATTCCATTTGCCATAACCTGTCTTGTGCATGCACATATCCCAAAGCTACATAAGCGTCTTTTTGGTTTTGAGCATTGATATGAGGAACCCCAATTTCATCAAAATAAACAGTTACCTCTTCAGATAAATTTTTGATTTCTAATTCTCCATCATATTTAGGATGATATGTCAAGGAATACAACCAAACTCCAACAACTACAAGAACAATTATTAAAACTAAAAATTTTAAAGTTTTTTTGATAAATTTCATTTGAAAATTTTTGATGAGACCAAAGATAAAATATTTATGTTGTATTTTTGATGTTTAACAATTTCATCATTTATGAAAAAAATTCAAATGGTTGACTTACAAAGTCAATATCAACAAATAAAAGAAACAGTAGATGCTTCAATTCAAGAAGTATTAAATACCTCCTCTTATATAAATGGACCTTTGGTGCATGAATTTCAAAAAGACTTAGAAGATTATTTAGGAGTGAAACACGTAATTCCTTGTGCAAATGGAACTGATGCTTTGCAAATTGCAATGATGGGTTTAGGCTTAGAGCAAGGAGATGAAGTAATTACAGCCGATTTTACATTTGCAGCAACTGTAGAAGTTATAGCATTGTTAAAATTAACACCAGTTTTGGTTGATGTTGAAGCTGATACTTTTAACATCGATATTGAAGCACTTAAAAAGGCAATTACTCCAAAAACAAAAGCTATTGTACCAGTTCATTTATTTGGACAAGTTGCCAATATGGATGCTGTTATGGAAATTGCCAAAGAACATAATTTGTTTGTAATTGAAGACAATGCACAAGCCATTGGTGCCAATTATACTTTTAAAGATGGTACACAAAAAAAAGCTGGAACTATTGGCAATGTAGGCACAACTTCTTTTTTCCCATCTAAAAACTTAGGTTGTTATGGAGATGGAGGAGCTATTTTTACCAATGATGATGATTTGGCTCACACTTTAAGAGGTATTGTAAATCATGGTATGTACGAACGTTATTATCATGATGTTGTGGGTGTAAATTCTAGATTAGACGCTATACAAGCTGGAGTTTTAAAAGCAAAGTTGCCTAATTTAAACGACTATTGTAATTCAAGAAGAAATGCAGCTCGTTTTTACAACAATGCATTTGCAAACAACCCGAATATAATTACTCCAACAACAAAATCGAACAAAACAGCTAATTGCAATCAAATTTGTGATGTTTGTGATTGCCACGTTTTTCATCAATATACATTACAAATAACCAATGGTCAAAGAGATGAATTGCATAAACATTTGTTAACGAAAGAAATACCAAATGCTATTTATTATCCTGTAGCTTTGCACTCACAAAAAGCTTACAAAGATGAAAGATACAATGAAAGCGATTTCCCAGTAACCAACGAATTGATAAAAACAGTAATTTCTTTACCTATGCACACAGAATTAGAGGAAGATCAATTACAATTTATCACAGAAACTATATTGAATTTTTTAAAGTAAGTTTAAAAAATGTCAAACTATAAAGAACAACTTGAGAGTAGCAAGAAATCTTTAAAAAAAATATATTTTATAAACATACCAATTAGTATTATTCTGGGAATTATCTACTCTCTTTATTCACCATATTTACCTGGTAGAAGAGGAAGACCCCCCATGATTGAAAGAATGGAATATTCAGATGCAATATTACTATCCGCCTTTATATTTTTTTCTATACTTTTTCTAAGTTTTTTTTTCTTAATATCTAAAAAGAAAATAAATGATCTAGAAAGGAAATATAATAATGATAAAAAAAACATAAAGGAATATAAATCTGTTTCAAACTTTAAAAATTAAACAACCAATGAAAAAAATTTTAGTAACAGGAGGCCTTGGTTTTATAGGTTCTCACACAGTAGTTGAATTGCAAAACGAAGGTTTTGAAGTTGTAATTATTGATGACTTATCAAACACAACAATCTCTGTTTTAGACAGTATTACAGAAATTACAGGTATAAAACCAATTTTTCATAAAGCTGATGTTCGTGTAAAAAGCGGAATAAAAGCTGTTTTTGATGCCCATAAAATTGATGGAATTATTCATTTTGCTGCTTTTAAAGCAGTTGGAGAAAGCATTGCAAAACCTTTAGATTATTACGAAAATAATTTAAGTTCACTAATTTATATTTTACAAGAAGTTAGAGATCGTAAATTAGATAATTTTATATTTTCTTCTTCTGCAACTGTTTATGGAGAACCAGATTCATCACCAATTACAGAAAATGCTCCTGTAAAAAAGGCAGAATCTGTGTATGGAAATACTAAAAAAATTGGCGAAGAAATTATAAAAGATACTAGCAATGCCTATGGAATTAATGCAATAGCTTTGCGTTATTTTAATCCAATTGGTGCTCATCCAACTGCAAAAATTGGAGAATTACCTTTAGGCGTTCCTGCTAACTTAATTCCTTTTGTTACACAAACTGCTGCAGGAATTAGAAAAGAATTATCTGTTTTTGGAGATGATTATCCTACAGAAGATGGAACTGCAATTCGTGATTATATTCATGTTGTAGATTTAGCAAAAGCTCATATTGCAGCTTTAAAAAGGCTTATCAACAAGAATAATAAAAATGCTTTTGAGTTCTTTAATATTGGAACAGGAAAAGGAACATCTGTTTTAGAAGTGATAAAAGCTTTTGAAAAAGTAAATAATTTAAAACTAAATTATAAAATTGTTGACAGAAGACAAGGTGATGTGATGACTTGCTATGCAGATACAACACACGCAAATAAAGAGCTAAACTGGAAAACAGAAATTAGCCTAGAAGAAGCCTTACGTTCTGCTTGGAAATGGCAACAGAAACAATCAGTTTAGATTTTAAATAATATTCATAAAAAAAGCTTCATAAATAAAAATTTATGAAGCTTTTTTAGTTTCGTAAAGTATGCTTTATTACCCTTTTACTGGTACTGAAACTATTGTGCTTCCCCAACCTAAATGCATCGTTGCACTTTCTTCTTCACCTTCAAAAACGATAGAAAATGCTTCAATTGAATCTTTAGATTTTGTAACTTTTCCAGTAACTCTTACAACATCTTCTGCTTTATCATAAAAATAAGAACCCCAGACATTTTTTTGATTGCTCAAAATAAACGTCCAATCTGAATCTGTAGGAATTGTAAATAAGGTGTACGTTCCTGCTTTTACAGCTTTGTCACCAAAAGTTACATCTTTATAAAATGTAATTTCAGCAGCTTCGTTTGCTCCAGTTCTCCAAACTTTATCTTTTGGCGCTAATTTATCTAATGTTCTTCCTTTTAATTGAGGTCTACTATATATAACTTTTACAAGTTTGTTAGAGTCTCTCCAGTTTTCAGGAAAAGATGCAGCATCCATAGGACTTACATCAATTTTTGGAAAGTTTTGAGCCAACATTTCTGTGGATGAAAACATTGTAATTGCAAATATTGCAATCATGAATATAGATTTTTTCATATCTAAAATATTTATATTTATTGGTTTTTATTATCGAAATCAAAGTTATAAAACCTTAATTTCAAGATTCATAATCTTCTGTTAAGATTTTAATGACAACCACAATCTGTGCCACATTTACTCTTTTTCTTAGTTGGGAAAAAGTATTTCTTCACTAAAAAAGCAATTGCTAAAAAAAGGATTATATATACAATAACTTCTTGCATTAGCTTAAAATTTGATAGGTTAAAAAGGATGCAACATACGCCAATAAGCCCATTCCAAATAATTGAATTAAAGGCCATTTCCATGATTTTGTTTCACGTTTTACAATGGCTAAAGTTGCCATACATTGCATAGCAAAAGCATAAAATACCATTAAAGACATACCAACAGGAAAATTAAATAACTTACCTCCTGTTTCATTTACTTCTGCAGCCATTTTTTGTTTGATGGTTGTTGTGTTTTCATCATCTGCTTCTACACTATAAATGGTTGCTAACGTACCTACAAAAACTTCACGAGCTGCAAAAGAAGTTATTAAAGCAATCCCTATTTTCCAGTCATACCCTAATGGTTTTATAGCTGGTTCAATAGATTTTCCCATAATTCCTATATAAGAATTCTCTAATTTTGCTGACGCTATTCTTTGCTGTAATTCCTCATCATTTAAATTTTGATTCGCGACATTTTCTGTCACATTTTGTGCTGCATTTTTATAGCTATCTCCTCCATTAGAAGCTAAAAACCATAATACAATAGAAAGTGCTAAAATAATTTTTCCTGCTCCAAAAACAAATGCCTTCGTTTTTTCTACCACTTCATAAAACACATTTTTGAAAGATGGTAATTTGTAATTTGGCATTTCAATTACAAATAATGATCTCGATTTTATTTTTAAAGTTTTATGTAAAATATAAGCCGCTAAAATTGCGCTCACAAAACCTAAAGCATATAATAATAACAACACTAAACCTTGTAAGTTTAAAAATCCTAATATTTTTTTATCAGGAATTACCAAAGCAATTAATATAGCATACACTGGTAAACGTGCAGAACATGTTGTAAATGGAGTTACTAAAATTGTTATTAAACGCTCTTTCCAACTTGATATAGTTCTTGTTGCCATAATTGCAGGAATTGCACAAGCTGTTCCAGAAATTAATGGAATAATACTTTTACCATTCATTCCAAAACGTCGCATAATTTTATCCATTAAAAAAACAACACGACTCATATATCCTGTTTCTTCTAAAATAGCAATAAATAGAAATAAAATGGCTATTTGTGGGATAAAAATAACAACTCCTCCAATTCCAGGAATAATACCTTCTGTTAACAAATCTGTAAAAACGCCAGATGGTAAATTGCTTTTTGCAAAATCTGATAATTGTGCAAAAGCACCATCAATAAAGTCCATAGGAACTGATGCAATATCAAAAATTGATTGAAAAATTACGAGCAAAATCAAAAAGAAGAATAAATAACCAAAAATTTTATGCGTAAAAACTTTGTCTAATCTACCTCTTAAATCAGTGGCTTTTGTTTTATCAATTATATACGTTTTCTTTAAAATTTTATTAATTTCTTGATAACGATAAATGGTTTCTTTATGTTGATATTTTTTTAATTTAGAAATATCTTCCTTAAAAGCTAATAAATCTTGCTTTTCTTTTTTGGTAATAGTTTCTGGAAAATTATTTTGAGTAACCATTAACCACAATTCGTACAACGAATAATTTGGGCTAATTTCTTTTAGTTTATTAAAATAATCAGGATCTACCTTAGAGTTTATACCACATAAAGGTGATGCTTTTGCAGCTACATGACAACGAATAATGGCAGCTTTAATATTATTTATACCTTCGTTTTTTCTTGCACTAATTAAAACAACTTCTGTATTTAATTCTTTTTTTAAGAGTGATAAATCAATAGAAATTCCTTTTTTATCCATTTGATCAACCATATTGATTGCCAAAACTGTTGGAATTTCTAAATCTTTAATTTGAGAGAATAACAACAAATTACGTTTTAAATTCTCTACATCTGCAACTACCAAAATTACATCTGGTGATGCTTTAATATCTTTATTTAATAAGGTTTTAAGAACAATACTTTCATCAATAGAAGTAGGATTTATACTATAAGTTCCTGGTAAATCTGTAATAATTGCATTTTGAGTTGCAGACAATTTACAAACTCCTAATTTTTTATCAACAGTAATTCCTGGGTAATTACCAACTTTTTGATTTAAACCTGTAAGTTGATTGAATAAAGAAGTTTTACCTGTATTTGGGTTTCCAATTAAAGCAACTTTTATATCGTTTTTAGCCATTTATAAACTTGCTTTTAAAATTTTAATTAATGAAGCTGTTTCTTTTCTAATGGCTAAATGACTTCCATTTACACAGATATATAATGGATCTTTTAAAGGCGCAATTTGTACCAACTGCACTTCTGCTCCAGGTAAACAACCCATTTCCAATAATTTTAAAGGAATAAAATCTAACGATTCTTCAGAAATATATCCTATTTCCCCAATGTATAATGTTGCTATTGTGCTCAAAGAATTTATTTTGGAGAGCAAAGATAATCATTTAGAATGATTCTAAACAAGTTATTTTCTGGTATATTCTTCTTTTAACAAAGCCACATCTTTTTTTAACTTTTCCATGTCTTCTTTTTCGGTTCCATCATAATAACCTCGAATGCGTTTTTCTTTATCAACCAAAATAAATTGCTCTGTATGTATAAAATCATCTTCACCTCCATCACCATCTTCAACAACAGCAAAATAACTTTTTCTAGCTAGTTCGTAAATGTGTTTTTTATTTCCAGTTGTTACATTCCATTTAGCATCAATAACCCCTTTATTATCTGCATATTCTCTTAACACAGAAACGCTATCTATTGTTGGTGTTACAGAATGTGATAAAAACATAATATCGTTATCGTTCTTGTAAAACTCCTGCAATTCGCTCATATTATAAGCCATTGCAATACAAATATTTGTGCATCGTGTAAAAAAGAAATCGGCTACATAAATTTTATTTTCGTAGTTTTTATTGGTAATAATTTCTCCATTTTGATTAATCAACTCAAAATCTTTAATCGTATGATTTTTAGTAACATGTCTTAAATCAGTATCGACTAACTGAGGATTCACATCATTAGGATTGTAAATTTTTAATCTTTTATCAACCTTCACCAAATGATAAAAAACAGGAATAGAAATTGCCGAGAAAACAAGTAAGAAGATAAGTGTTGTTTTACTTTTTTTGAAAAACTTTAAATCCATTAAAAAGATATTTCTGCAAATTTACGGCTTATAAAAATGGTAGAGAAATTGCAGAAACTAAAAAACATCTAAAATGTTTGTTAAAATAAAAATCAACCTTTAATAGTTCTTTTTATACTCTCTTTAAAAACGTACATTTGTGCGTTTTAAAAATTAAGATTTAACGTTGAATGGAAATATTAATAAAAGCATCACAATTTATTTTAAGTTTATCATTACTAATTGTTTTGCACGAATTAGGGCACTTTATCCCTGCAAAACTGTTTAAAACCAAAGTAGAAAAATTCTATTTATTCTTTGATTATAAATTTTCGATCTTTAAGAAAAAAATTGGAGAAACCGTATATGGAATTGGTTGGATTCCTTTAGGTGGCTATGTAAAAATAGCAGGTATGATTGATGAAAGCATGGATAAAGAGCAAATGGCTTTACCACCAAAACCATGGGAATTCCGTTCTAAACCAGCTTGGCAGCGTTTAATAATAATGTTGGGTGGTGTTTTTGTAAATTTTGTTTTAGGAATTTTCATTTACATTATGTTAATGTGGTCTTATGGAGAAGAATATTTGCCAAATGAAAACTTAACAGATGGTATTTGGGTACAAGATTCTTTAGCTATGGATTTAGGTTTAAAAACAGGAGATAAAATTTTAACTGTTGATGACGAAAAAATTAGAAAATTTAGCCAAATCACTTTAGAATTTATCAACGGAGAAAAATTTACCTACGAAAGAAATGGTGAAATTTTAGAGAAAAAACTACCTATAGATTTTATATCTAAATTAATAGATAGGAAGAAAAACGATGCTGGCCCAATAGTTTCTGTTAGATATCCTTTTATGATTGGAAACATTCCTAAAGAATCTCATAATATAGATTCTCAACTAAAAGTAAAAGATTTAATCGTAAAAGTTAATGGCAATAAAGCTATTTATTATGATGAAATTGAAGATCTTTTTCTTGAAAATAAAGGAAATAATATAACCATTTCTGTTAAAAGAGATAATGAAATTTTAGATATTCCTGTAAAAATATCTGACGAAGGTAAAATTGGCGTGAACCCTGCAAATTTAAAATTAAGTGAAATTGGTAAATTAGGGTATTATGATTTAGCAAATTATCAATATAGTTTTACAGAGGCAATTCCTGCTGGTTGGAACAAATCTTGGAAAACCTTAACTGATTATGTAAAACAATTGAAAAAAATATTTAACCCAAGCACAGGTGCTTATAAAGGTTTAGGTGGCTTTTATTCAATTGGTAAAATTTTCCCTTCCACTTGGAGCTGGGAAGCTTTTTGGAATATTACAGCATTTTTATCAATCATGTTAGGGTTTATGAATTTATTACCAATTCCTGCTTTAGATGGTGGTCATGTAGTTTTTACACTTTGGGAAATGATTACAGGTAAAAAACCTGGAGATAAATTTTTAGAATATGCTCAAATAGTTGGGTTTATTTTATTAATTACCTTATTACTTTTTGCAAACGGAAATGATTTATATAGAGCTGTTTTTAAATAGATAAAAATATAACTAAGCAAAAAAACCTCGCAAAAGCGAGGTTTTTTTTTGTTAAACTCTTAAAGAACGATTAATAAATGAAAACCAAGTATATCTAGTGTTACATTTATCGCAAGCGTAACAATAACAACCTGGTAGTATTTTACTAATACCTGTTCTTTTCATTCTATATCTAGAAGTAGATTTACATTTAGGACAAGCTTTCACGATTGAGACGTATTTCCACCTGCAATATACCTATAAATCAGATGTTTAAGATTTACTAAATTACCTAATATCTTTGCTAAATTTACATTCTATTATAAATAATTTAGTAGTTGAATTTAAAAGAAATAAAAAAACCTCACAAAAGCGAGGTTTTTTTTGTTAAACTCTTAAAGAACGATTAATAAATGAAAACCAAGTATATTCTACATTGCATTTATCACAACTATAAGTTCTACAACCTGGAATTAATTTAACAACGCCCTTTCTTTTTAACCTATGCCTAGACACAGATTTACATTTTGGGCAAGCTTTCATAGTAACTAATTTTAGTTTGGCACGCGCAATATACTAAAAATCAGTTAAATACAAATAAAAAAATCATCTAAAATTTTATTTTGTTCTAATAATAGCTTGTTCGTTTTTCCAATCAATCCATTTTTGACCTTTTAATCTTCTCATTAAATTATCATAAGTCCTCATGAATAATACGTTATATAGGGCTTTCCCCAAATTTTTTGGATTTCTAGCAATTGCCCTTAAACTCATAGAAAAGCCAGGAGTAATATATTTCATATAATGCCAATAACCTTCTGGCATATACAAAACTTGCCCATGTTCTAAAGATGTTTTATATCCTTTTGCTTTTTTTAAGGCTGGCCATTTTTTAAAATCTGGATTCGAGAAATCAATATCTTCTCTTGTAATTAAAGCATGTGGAACTTTATATAAATGCTTATTTTGCTGTTGATCGAATAAAATAATTTCCTTTTTACCTTCAAAATGAAAATGGAAAATATTCGCCAAATCAATATCATAATGCATAAATGTGTAGGAATCAGTTCCACCAAAAAATAGCATTGGCAAACCTTTCATTAAACGTAAACCAAAATCTGGATATTTAAAATCTTTCTGCAAAACAGGCACTTCTTTTAAAACATTCCACAAAAAAATTCTAAATTTTGTAGGTTCACGCTTTAATAAATCTACATAATCTGCCATTTTCATTTTTGCATGTGGCTCATTAAAACCGTCTTTAAAATCTACAGGTCTATCATCGTACAAAGGCACAGTTTTATCTCCTGCAACCTCTTTCATATAGGCTAAGTTCCATTTTGTAAACGCAGGCCAATCTTCTATAAAACGCTCAATAACCACTGGTTTTTGAGGTTTAAAATAGTTTTTTATAAAGTCTTCTTTTGTGATTGTTTCTACTCGATCAATTGGAGATAAATTTAAACTCATGCTGCATAAAAATTGAAATGCAAAGTTAAGGAATTGTTAGGAAAATATTTGTTAAAAGTAAACCATCAACTTTAACAAAAGTTGATGGTTTGAAAACAAAGAATAGATTTAATTCTATAAATTATAACGTAATCCAAATAAAATGTTGCTACCAGGCATGGGTACAAAACCACTTTCTATATATTCAGCATCAAAAATATTGTTTGCAGTTATTGTAAAACTTACTTTTTTTACATCTAAAATAATTGAAGCATCCCAAACATTATAGCTTTGGCCTGTTGTTCTTTCTGCATGTTTGTATATAATATTCTGTCTTAAATTTTTGAAGAAAGAACTAGAAAATCGTGTTATAAATTGATGTCTTAATGTATTTAAAGAATAACGTGATAAATCTGTATTTTGATCTAAAATATCATCATCTAAGTAAGAATAGCCGATTTTTAAACTCTGATTAAAATCATTTAATTTAAAAAGATATGTAGCATCCAACTCTACACCTTTAGTGTTTACTTCTGCAATATTTGTTGCTGTAAAAACACCTGTTGCAGTATCTGGTCTTATAAAATCAATTAAATTATCTGAATCTCTGTTAAAAATTGCAAACGTTGCAAAAAAGTTTGAATTATTGAATTTGATACCCACTTCTTGTGCAAATGCACTTTCTGGCTCTAAATTTGGATTACCAGAAGTTGCAGGATCTGAATAATACAAATCTGTATAAGTTGGAACTCTGTAAGTATATCCTACATTACCATAAGCTTTAAAATTTTCAGAAATTTGAATTCCTAAATCTAAACCTGGAAACGCATTAAAATCAAAATCTGAGAAATAAGTTACAGCAACACCTGGAGTTACATCTACATTATCTCCAATTTTAAATCTGTGCTCTAAGAAGAAGTTTGCCAAAGTTCTGTTTCTATCTCCTAAATTATTACTACTAATGGAAAAACGAGAAACATCGATACCAAAACCTGTAACACCTATACTTGAAGTATAAGAAACGTTTGTTTCTAGACCAATTTTATTCGTTGTATGTAAGTTTCTAAAAAAACTAGGGTCATCTCTTTTTAGTAAAAAAATATCTTGACCTCTTCTCCAATAAACTCTTGGTTTAATTTTAAAGTTACCAGTGTTAAATGTAGTTGAAATACCTACTAAACTATTCTGAGTTTCTTCATACTCATTCCAATCAGGATTTGTCGTGTAAAAGTTTTCTGCTCCAAATTTCTTATCAAAAAAAGTTGCAATTAATTCTATTGGTTGTTTGTTTTTATTAAAAACTCCTTTTAAAAAATAATTGTAATTGTTATAGTCTGAATTATTTCTATAACCATCAGAAGTTAAAGCACCTACATGTGCAATAAAAGAAGAATTTTTAAATTCTTTACCCACAGTTACAGAACCATTTAACTGCCCAAAAGATCCTGTTTCCACATTTGCTGAAACTGTATTTTCTAAATTCTTTTTGGTTACAATATTAATGGCACCTGTAAATGCATTTTGTCCAAAAACTCTTGCTGCTGGCCCTTTTATAATTTCAATTCTTTCTATAACCTCAATTGGTAAAGCAGCATTCATTGTATGATGCCCAGTTTGTGCATCATCCATTTTAATACCATCAATTAAAAGCAACGTTTGATCAAAACCACCACCTCTAATATATAAATCTGCTTGGCTACCTGCTGTTCCTCTTCTTCTAATATCTACACCAGCTACTAATTGTAAAAGATCTGCAACATTTGTGGCTGCACTATTTGCAATGTCTTTACTAGTTATAATGTTTATGGTTCTAGAATCTTCTTTAAAAGGTAAATCTATTCTGGTTGATGTAATTATAACTTCTTTTAAAGTATCGTTCTGTACAGTGTTTGATTGCGCATTTAATAAAGATGAGCTTACTAAAACTCCTAAAAATAATGTGAATTTAATTTTCATAAATAGTGATTTAAATAGGTTGCAAAAGTCGTAACTTTATAAGCGCATAAAATAGTCCGGTTTTTAAATGATAGATAGTCCACTTTTAGCGTTAATTCAGAAAAATATCATTTTTGATACATCAAAAACGCAAGCAATTTACATTCAGGCAGCAAAAGAGTTTGTAAATCTGTTTCAGAGAAACATCATTTTAGAAAAAACAAAATTACCAGGCACAAGAGCAGTTGCAAAAACCTTATCTATTCATAGAAATACAGCTGTTGCTATTTATGATGAATTGGCATCACAAGGTTGGGTAGAAATAAAACCAAATAAAGGAACTTTTGTTGCTGTTAGAAAACAAAATTCTATCCATAAACAGAAAACAATTAAACATAATAAACCTTATAGATATGCAAGTACAACAGGTTTTGAATTTCAAAAATCTTTTCATTTAGCATCAACTGTACAATTAACAGATGCCACTTTTTCTGTAAATGATGGCAAACCAGATTTACGATTGCATCCTGTAAACCAATTTACAAGATGGTATAGTGCAGCTATGAAACGTAAAACTTTAATTCAAAAATGGAACAGACCACAAGAAGCATCACTTTCTATGTTTCAAACGCAATTGTGTAATTATTTAAATGCTACAAGAGGTTTACATGTAAGTCCAAAAAAATTAATTAGCACAAGAAGTACAGAAATGAGTTTATACATTGTTTCTCAACTTTTAATACAAAAAAATGATGTTGTTTTAGTTGGAAATTTAAGTAATTATGCTTCTAATATGATTTTTCAGCAAGTAGGTGCCCAACTTATTACGATACCTGTTGATGAAGAGGGTTTAAATGTAGATTTTATTAGAAAAAACTTTATCAAAAATAGTATTAGATGTGTTTATGTTTGTGCTCACAGAGATTACCCAACCACAATTACTTTAAGTAAAAAACGAAGAGAAGCTTTATTAATTTTAGCAAAAGAATTTGGTTTTGCAATTATTGAAGATGATTTTGATTATGATTTTCAATTTGAAGGTTCACCAGTTTTACCAATGGCAAATTCAGATGAAAATGGAATGGTAATTTACTTAGGTAAATTAGGACAATCTCTATTTCCGAGTTTTCAAATTGGATTTGTAATTGCACCAGAAAACTTAATTCAAGAGGCAAAAAATTATTTGTATTTGTTAGATGAACAAGGAGATTTAATTCAACAACAAATGTTATCTGAATTGATAAATGAAGGTGAAATTTATAGATTGATGAAAAAAAACATTGTTGTTTATAAAGATAGAAGAGATTGTTTACATCAACTTTTAACGAAACATTTTGCTAAAATTGCAACTTGGAAATTACCTGAAGGTGGCTTGGCAATTTGGCTAACTTTTGAACCAAAAATACCTTTAGCAAAACTAGCTAAAGAGGCAGAAAAAAATAATCTATTTTTACCTAAAACTATACTTTATCAAAACAAAAATACTTGTGCAATTCGTTTTGGATTTGGTCATTTAAATATTGATGAATTAAAAATTGTAATTCAAAAACTTAAGTTTACTTATAATAATGTTGTTATAAATAAATTACAAAAATAACTCTTGAAAATTAAAAGAAAAGTTTTAATTTGCAGGTATGATGACAATTTCTGAAAACCTTACTTTTTTTACCCCAGATGCTACTTCTAACAACTTAGCAACTTTGATAGATTGTGGCATTTCTGCTGGTTTTCCATCAGTAACAGAAGATATTGAAGGAGAAAAAATTTCTTTAGATGATGCACTCATCAAAAATAAAGACACTACTTTTTACGCAAAAGTTAAAGGACAGTCTATGATTAACGCTGGTTTAAATCATGACGATTTACTAGTAATTGACAGAAGTTTAGAGGCTACAGATAAAAAGATTGCAGTTTGTTATATTGATGGAGAATTTACTGTAAAAAGGCTGCGTGTACAAAATAACGAAATTTGGTTACAGCCAGAAAACCCTAATTATCCTATCATCAATATTACAGAAGATAACGATTTTATGATTTGGGGAATTGTAACAAATGTGATTAAAAAAGTATAAAAATCAATCAAATTTAATACAGCTATTTTAATAAAAAAAACTGAAATAATCTCAGCTCAAAAACTATGGAAAACACTTTTGAAAACAAAACTTTATTAATTGAATCTACAGACGAAGTTCGTGTAGCATTTTATAAAAAGACATACGCTCACGTTGCTGGTGGCGTTTTATTATTTGTACTTTTTGAATATTTACTTTTGCAAAGTGATACAATTGTAGAATTTATGTTATCGATGACTGAAGGCTGGAGATGGCTTGTTATGTTAGGTGGTTTTATGTTGATTACAAGCTACGCAGAAAGTACGGTTTTAAAAACTGCCGATAAAAATATACAATATATGGCATATGCTTTATATGTTTTTGCGCAGGCACTTATTTTTGTTCCACTTTTGGCAATTGCAATTTACTATTCTGAAAGTGTAGATTTAATTAAGCAAGCAGCAATTGTAACTTTAGCTTTATTTGTAGGAATTTCGAGCGTTGTTTTTATCACAAAAAAAGATTTTTCTTTTATAAAAACTGGGCTAACAATAGGATTTTTTATTGCAATGGGGTTAATTGTAGCTGGTACTCTGTTTGGCTTTAATTTAGGTCTATGGTTTTCTGTTGGAATGTGTTTATTGGCTGGAGGTTCTATTTTATACCAAACCTCTAACTTGGTAAACAAATACGGAACAGAAGATTACATTCCTGCTTCTTTAGGTTTGTTTGCTTCTTTAATGTTACTATTTTGGTATGTTTTGCAAATTTTCATGTCTAGAGATTAAGATTTAAACACATAAAATATATAGAAAATCAGAGGTTAATAGCTTCTGATTTTTTTTGCTTAATATTTCGTATTTATCTTACTTTTTTCTACTCTTCTATCCAAGTCTAAATTAAAGATACTGTCTTCTGCATAAAATTCATATAGCAAATAAGAATACAATCTAAATAAAACAAAAAATAGTGAAACTACTTTTATAACTCTTGCTTCAATTCCCTCAAGAAAAAAGAAACCTATAACTCCTAAAACTAAGGCGAATATCGTAAATATGGTGTTTAATGTTTTCATGATAATAATTTTTATACAAAGATAGTTTCTACACTAACTTTTAATTTTACATCATTTTTGAAAATTGTTATAGAATTACTGAAATCAAAGTTTGCTTTTTGTTTTAAACATCAAATATTACTCTTTTTAAATATTTAATTATTGTTTATCAATAATTTTTATATATTTACATTTTAAATACTAAAAATAATTTTTGATGAAAACAGCAAATATTTTAAAAGGGATGCACATTCTTTCTTGGATTGTCTTTATAGGATTGTGTATAAAAACAGGCGCTATTTTAATATCTTATTTTATAAGTATTGGAAATCCTGAAGCAGCAAAAAACTTATATGCTGGTTTAAATTTATCTGAATATTACAATCTTAGTTTTACACAATACACTTTTATTGTGAGCTACAAAATTGCTTTGTTTGCTACAGAAGCCTACATTGCTTTACTGGTTACTAAATTATTAAAAGCCTTAAACCTAGAAAAACCATTTAACATTGAAGTTCAAAAATTGATGCAAAATATTAGTTATAGTATTTTTAATTTGTGGATTCTTGCAATGCTACACAATACTCATATTCAATACACAGGAAAAAAGTATGATTTCTCAATGGATTTATTCTCAAGTGATTTTCTCTTTTTAGCAGGTGTTATCTTCATTTTTGCACAGATTGTAAAAAGAGGAATTGAAATTCAATCTGAAAACGATTTAACAATATAATTATGAAAACTAATAAATTTTTTAAAATCTTAATTGATGGATTATTCGTATCACAACTTATTTTTATTCTCGGTATCTTTTTCAATATACCAAATGGCGTATTAAAAATTAATATGCATAATTCCCCTGTTGAGGCATGGGAATTAATTTATTGGTTAATATTCTTCTTTAGTATTATATCTTATATCTTCTTTATAATTGCTTTATTTCAACTTAGAAAAATAGCAAAGCATTTACTAAAAAAGAATTATTTTACAGCTTTAATTATCAATAGTTTGAAAAAAAGTGGAAAAGCATTCGTCTATTCTGGCATTTTTTCTTTTTCTGTTGTTGTAGTAAGTTTCTTTAGAAGATTAATTGATAAAACCTTTCAACTAACTTTTGATAGCGATTTAATCATTTGTTTATTTATCACTACTATCGGTTTATTTTTAATAATTCAAAGTAAAGCAATGCTCTCTGCAAAAGAATTAAAACAAGAAAACGATCTAACAATATAATATGCCAATCATTGTAAATCTTGATGTAATGCTTGCCAAACGCAAAATGCGAAGTAAAGAATTGGCTGAAATTATTGGCATTACTACTGCAAACTTATCCATCTTAAAATCTGGTAAAGCAAAAGCAGTTCGTTTTTCTACTTTGGAAGCAATTTGCGAAGCTCTAGATTGCCAACCTTCAGATATTTTGGAATATCAAAAAGATTAAAAATAAAAAACTCCGAATTAAAATTCGGAGTTTTCTTAAATTCTATATTTCTTAATTTTCAAAAGAGTAAAAATCCCTTCCCTTTGGGAAGGTTAGGATGGGCTTCTTTTTAATTCTGTGGCTCATCTAAATTCATATACATAAAATCTACATCTGTAGCTTCTTTGCCCAACAAATACTTACTAAAATGATCTGCTCTTAACCAAAAAGAATATTCAGTCATGCTGCCAAAACCATGTCTTTGTCCTGGCATTATCATAAACTTAAAACGTTTGTGCGCTTTAATTAATTCGTTTGCCATTCTTATAGTTCCTGCAGGATGCACGTTATTATCCATATCTCCATGAATCAACATTAAATGTCCTTTTAAGTTTTTTGCTAAAGATTGATTATCATCAATTTTATATTTGTGAGAAATTTTTCCTTTTTCATCAATTTCCTCTTTTACTCCATGATGTGTTTCACTCCACCAAGAATTGTATACATTATTATCGTGATTTCCTGCAGATGAAACTGCTGCTTTAAAGAAATCTGGATATACTAACATTGCTGCTGTAGACATAAAACCTCCTCCAGAATGACCGTAAATTCCTACTTTTTCAATATCAATAAATTTATGTTTGTTTGCCAATTGTTGTGCTACATACTTTTTATCAGCCAAACCATAATCACGTAAATTTCCATATCCATAATTATGATACCATTTAGATCTATCAGGATGACCTCCTCTATTTCCTAAAGTAATTACCACAAAACCAACTTGCGCCATTCTATCTAACCTATCCATTCTGTAAGAAAAAGATTTGTTTACAGCTTCTGTTTGTGGTCCTGGATATACGTATTCTAAAAGCGGATATACTTTGGTAGAATCCATATCAAAAGGTTTATACATTACTCCATATAAATCTGTAATTCCATCATCTGCTTTTACTTTAAATGTTTCTGGAAATTTGTAACCAGAAGCAAATAATTGCGATAAATCTGCAGTTTCTAAATCCATTACTTTTCGTCCATTTACATCTCTAACTTCGGATTTTGGAATTGAATTTACACGAGAATAATTACTTACAAAATATTGATTAGAATCGGACATATTTGTAGTTGCTGTAAAATCGCCAGCATCTAAAGAACGCATTCCAGATCCATTCAAATTTATTTTATAGGTATGTAAATAATATGGATCTTGGTTTTTATCAACTCCATTTGCAGTAAAATATAAGGTTCTATTTTTCTCATCCAAACCTTCAAAACCATTTACATGATAATCGCCTTCTGTAATTTGATTTTTCAAATTCCCATCTGCATCATATAAATAAAAATGTGCCCAACCATCTCTTTCTGCCCAATGCAAAATTTCTGTTTCATTGTTGAATAAAATTAAGGGTCTAGATTCTATATAGGTATTAAAACGTTCTTCAATGATTGTTTTATATTCACCAGTATTAATGTCTGCAACATGTACATCAAACTTTTTACGATCTCTAGAAATTGTACTGAAATATACTTTTCCTTTTTTTGATAAAAGTAAAGTTGGTGTAAAATCATCATCATAACTAGATTTTTTTCTTGGTGCTCTATATACAGAAATACTTTGCTGTTTCATGGTATCTAAAGGAACCAATACATGCTTTTTTGTTGGAATATCAAAAATCATTAATTCAGATTTGTAATATTCTTTTTCTCCTGGCATGTGATATTTATAAGTCTCTAAAGTTGGTCTTTTTTTACCTGTAGAATTAATTACCCATAAATCTTTAATATGTCTAGAATCCGATTTTTGAAAAACAAACTTTTTAGAATCGTGAGACCAAGTTCCCCAAATACCACTTCTTTTGTCCTTGTTTTTTTCTTTATCTTCATTATCATCTCTAGAATTACCTCCATAACCATAATTTTCTTCACCATCTTTAGTCCATTGGTTTTCTACAACTGTACTGTCTTTTTCATCTTTAATAAACTTTTTAAAGTTGATTTTATCCATCCAATACAAATTAAAATTCTTAGAATATAAAACTATAGAACTATCTGGTGCTACATTTGCCCAACGTTTCCATGGTTCTTTTTCCTCTTTTTTTGTATTGATGATCGTTAAACCATTTCCACCTAATCTATATTCTAAATAGTAGGTTTTCTTTTCCATTTTAGGCTTTTTCATTTTAGCCTTTTTAGTAGATGTAGAATCTTTTTCTACCTCTTTTTTATCCTCTTTTTCATCTTCTACCTCAACTTCTTCTGTAGACGTAACTCTAAAACGAATTGCATTTTCTGCTTCATTAAATTTTATATCTAAACGTGGCAAATGTTTTGCATCATAAGGATCTTTGGTAATTTCCGTTAACCATTTTGCCATTTTAGTATTATCAAATAAAAATTTTTTCGATTTTTTATCAATATCTACAATGTAGTGATTTGAACCTTCAGATGTTTTATAGGCATACCAAAAACGGTTTCCCTTTTTTAACCAATGTGGATTCACACTAGTTGAATGAACCATTTTTGCTAAATTTTTTGGCGAGTACTTAGCAGCTTGCCTGTAGTTTGGTTCTGGTGTTTCTTGCGCAGAAATTACTGATACAGTAAATAAAAACACAAAAAATAAGATAATTTTTTTCATTTGTAATACTTGTTTAGTTTGAATTAAGAGCTAAAGTTCTCTAAAACAATTAACATCACAAATTATAAAGTAAATTTTTGTTAAAAGATTAACACTTTTTAACATTAGTTCAAATTGCGCTTTTCTATAAAAAAACGTTTTAATAATTGAGAACAATCGTTTTCTAAAACGCCTGCCACAACTTTTGTTTTCGGGTGTAAGGTTGTTTTTAAGTTGATAAAACCTCTTTCTGGCTCAGATGCTCCAAATACAATTTTATCTAACTGCGTCCAATAACTGGCACCAGCACACATTTGGCAAGGCTCTAAAGTAACATACAAAACGCATTCTTTTAAATATTTACCACCTAAAAAATCTGATGCTGCAGTAAAAGCTTGCATTTCTGCATGTGCTGTAACATCATTTAAAGTTTCAGTTAAATTGTGCGCTCTTGCAATAATTTTATCCTTAAAAACAATCACAGCTCCTACAGGTATTTCTCCTTTATCAAAAGCCATTTCTGCTTCTTGAAAAGCTTTTTTCATAAAATAAACATCATCAAAAGGCTGTATCATTTCTAAATAATTAAGTTTTCAATATTACAAAATCTTTTTTGATGACTAAAATTGTATTTTTGCAATCGAATGAAAAATTTGTTAGACAACATATCAAACCCAGAAGATTTAAGAAAATTAAATCCTGAACAATTACCACAATTGGCAAAAGAATTGCGCAGTTTTATTATTGATATTGTATCAACAAAAGAAGGCCATTTAGGAGCAAGTTTAGGTGTTGTAGAACTTACAATTGCCCTCCATTATTTATTTGACACTCCCAACGATTTATTAGTTTGGGATGTTGGCCACCAAGCTTATGGACATAAAATTTTAACAGGTAGAAAAGACGTTTTTCATACCAATAGGCAATTTAAAGGTATTGCTGGTTTCCCTTCAAGAAAAGAAAGTGAATTTGATGCTTTTGGAGTTGGGCATTCTTCAACTTCTATTTCTGCAGCTTTAGGAATGGCAATAGCATCTAACTTAAAAGGAAACACTGAAAAACATCATATTGCAATTATTGGTGATGCTTCTATTGCAAGTGGAATGGCTTTTGAAGCATTGAACCATGCAGGTGTTTCTAAGGCAAATTTGCTTATTATTTTAAATGATAATGCCATTGGAATTGATCCATCTGTAGGTGCTTTAAAAGAGTATTTAACTAAGGTTAAAACTGATAAAAAACTAGCAGCTCAAAATAATATCATCAAAGCTTTAAACTTCGATTATTCTGGTCCTATTGATGGGCATAATTTAGAAAAAGTTTTATCAGAATTAAAAAGACTAAAATCTGTAAAAGTCCCTAAATTTTTGCACGTAATTACAACAAAAGGTAAGGGTTTACAAAAAGCAGAAGAAGACCAAGTTACATATCATGCACCTGGAAAGTTTGATAAAATTTCTGGAGAAAGAATTAAAAAAGAAGAAAGTGAATACTCAAAATATCAAGATGTTTTTGGGCAAACCATTGTAGAATTAGCAAAACAAAACGATAAAATTGTAGCAATTACGCCTGCAATGTTAACAGGTAGTTCTTTAAAGTTGATGTTAAAGGAATTTCCAAATAGAACTTTTGATGTTGGTATTGCAGAACAACATGCAGTTACTTTGGCTGCAGGAATGGCCTCTCAAGGTTTAATTCCTTTTTGCAACATCTATTCTACATTTTTACAACGTGCATACGATCAAGTAATTCATGATGTTGCTTTGCAAAATTTACCTGTTATTTTTTGTTTAGATAGAGCAGGTTTGGTTGGCGAAGATGGAGCAACACATCATGGAGTTTTTGATATTGCTTTTTTAAGATGTATTCCAAACCTCATCATTTTTGCTCCAAGAAACGAAATTGAATTGCGCAACATTTTATATACGGCTCAATTAGGTTTACAAAACCCGATTGCAATTCGTTATCCTAGAGGATATGGAAATATTATTGATTGGCAGAAACCTTTTCAAAATATAGAAATTGGCAAAGGAATTTGTTTAAAGGAAGGAAAAAGTATCGCAGTTTTATCTGTTGGAACCATTGCAAAAAATGTTGAAGAAGCCATTCTTTTATCAGAAAAGAAAAAAGAAATTGCTCATTATGATTTACGTTTTATAAAACCTTTAGATGAAAAGTTATTAGAAGAAATTTTTGAGCATCATCAAAAAATAATAACAATTGAAGATGGAGTTACTCAAGGTGGTTTTGGAAGTAGTATTTTAGAATTTGCTGCTCAAAAAAATTATAAAAACAAGATAAACATTTTAGGGATTCCTGATACTTTTATAGAACATGGAAATGTTATGGAACTTCAAAAAGAGATTGGCTTAGATGTTAAAAACTTAGAAAAAATATTTTCTAAAACATAAAAAAAGACGCTGATACAGTGTCTTTTTTTATGTTTCAAAAATGTGTTTATTCTATGATAATCTTTTGAGAAGATTTTTTATTATTATTTCCTATAACTTGTAAAATATAAACTCCTGCATTTAAATTCACAGAAACTGGTTGTTTTTCTTTTAAATTGAAATCTAAAGTATTTTTATAAACACTTTTTCCTGTGATATCAATTATTTGAATTTTTGTTTTCCCAAGAGTGTTTTTTCCAAAAACAGTAAAATTACCTTTTGAAATTGTTGGATAAACAGTAAGTAATTTCACACCATTTACAACATCGTCAATAGAAGCTACAGAACCCTGTATAGATTTTATTGCCCAACCAAAAGAGTTTGCAGCAGGATCTGAAACCAACCTAAATCTAAAAACAATAGTTTCTCCAACAGAAAATCCTTTATCTGTTAAAAGTATACTTTGTGATTTAAATAAATTATCATTTGCACTAGCTGTTACACCTTTATTAAATTCTGTTAGCCATTCTGGAAATCTTCTAGAATCGTATTTATCTAAAGTTTTCCAGGTTTGTAAATCAGTTGATGCTTCAATAATTACATAATCGTAAAAACTATCTAAATCAGACAAATCATCTGTAAATGGCTCAACAATTGCCATATCTTCATAAATAAAGTTTTTGTTTGCTTCAGTGATTGTTAAAGGTCTTCTTAAGATTGTTGTGTAAACTTTGTTACCTAAATAAGGATGAGCTGTATTATTTAAAACTGGCTGAGTTACAGTTCCATTCATATTATTTACACTAAATTCTGCATTAGTTGTATATATATCAGCATTAGAAAATTGATCAATACCAGCAGTTTGAGATGCTTCATCAAAGTTTATTACTGAAAATTCGTATTCTTTAAGTAACGTTTTAGAATTTTTACTATCATCAAATAATTGAATTCCAAATTTATGAACTCCCTCTGATAAGTCTGCAGTTTCATATTGGTAAATTATGCCTGTATTGAAATCTTGAACAACCTCAGGTTGCTCTACTTCATCTATAAATATTTTAACTCTATTTACATCATCTGTTGTAACATTATAGTTTACCAAATTTTTGTTACTCTCAATTCCTTTTTGTGCTGATGTTACAGTTGGCTCAGTTAAAAATGTTGGTAATGTATAAGAATCTAATTCATTTAATGTTGCAGACCAAATACCTCTTCCATAAGTTGAAATAACTACCTGATTGTTTACAATTTTCATATCGTATACTGCAACAGGTAAAAAATTATTTAACAAAGCCCAAGTATCCCCTCCATTCAAAGTTTCGAAAATACCAATATCGGTTCCTACCCAAAGTATATTTTTATCAAAAGGCATTTCTATGATACTATGAACTGCAACATCTGGAAAAGTTGGACTAGAAGAAAAAGAAGAAAACCCAGAAATATCTGTCCAAGTAGCTCCTAAATCTTCAGTTTTTAAAACCTTTGCAGCATTTTGACTTGAAAATAATGCATACGCTCTATTTCTTTCAATTAAAGAAACTCCAATTCCGGATATATTTAAGCTATGGTTATTTTTAGGATTATCATAAGAGCTAGTTTGAGTGAAACTTAATCCATTGTCTTCTGAAACATGTAAAGAAGTTAATCCATCTTCGGTCATTGCACCCCCAGCCCAAACTACATTCGGGTCCGCTGTTGAAACTTCTACATTCATTGTACTACTATAAGTTGATGCAAAACCATTAGGAATTAGAGTTTGTTTCCAAGTACCAGCAAAATCTGTTGATCTCCAAACACCTGTTGTAGTTACTGCAAAAACTGCATCTGGGTTGTTATCTGCATTTGATAATTTTGCATAAAAAGGTGCAGTAGCAGAGCCTGATTCTTCAAAATTAGATAGTGCTCCAACATTATTAATATATCTACCAACTTGCCCATAGTTTTGAGAAACTCCAATAAAATTACCTGGTTTATTATAATGCCAAATAACTTCAAATCCATCTCCTCCTAAAATTTTTTGATATGTTTTTGTTTTATCTGAATTATTTCCTTGAGAAATCCAACAACCATTATCTTGAGCACCAGCTATATAGTTATCTGCACCATTTTGTTTTGTTGCTCCATAAAATTGAGTGCTATTTTTACCAATTACTAAATCCGACCAATCTCCATCTGAACTTCCTGGATCTGTATTAAAAGATGTGCTATATAAACCTCCATCATTAGCTAATAAAATTCTAAAATCTTGATTATTCCCTAAAATGGTAGTCATTCCATGTTGATCTACATGAACATCTGTATTAATTTCTGCATTATTATAACCAGAAGCTATAGACGTAAATGTAAAATTAGCCCCAGAAATTGTAACTTTAAAAACCGCTACTCCACCAACATAAAAAACATTCGCATTAAAAGGATGTGCCATAATAATATTATCATACCATCCTTGTCCCGTTAATAAATTTGCTTCTTCTGATGATCTACTAGTTTTTAAATTTGTAAAAGATACTCCCTTATTTCTAGAAACATAAAAATCTGTATTAACACCTACAGTGGCTCCAGAACTAGAATAAACACTTACAAAAATTGTATTTGGATCTGCAGGAGAAATGGCCGTTTCAAATCTACTATGATTTGAATTAAAGTCGGCTCTATCTAAAATGGTTGACCAAGTTAAACCTCCATCAGTACTTTTTACCATTCCAAAATTTCTTACAGAACCATATTGGATATTAAAATTTGAAGGGTCTGCGTCTAAATCTTGAACCCAATTTGAAGAACTATACGTTTGTATCCAATTATTTCCTCCATTTACAGTCCTATATATTCCCTTAGTGGTTCCTATAACTACATTATTTTTATCTTGAGGATTAATTATAATTCTACCAACATCTCCAAATGTAGCTGAATTACTTAAAACAGACCATGTTTGACCTCCATCAATAGATTTAAAAACACCTGCTCCACCAACAGCCCCTAAATTCCCAAAAGGTTCTCCAGTACCAACATATAATGTATTTGGATCTTGAGGACTAATTACAATTGTTGAAGTAGAAAGGTTGGGAATTGATGTATCTGTTAAATTACTCCAAGTAACTCCTTCATCTTCTGTTAACCAAACTCCACCACTTGCAGTTGCTGCAAACCATCTTTTATTATCAGTAGGATCTACAGCAATACCTCTTGTTCTTCCAGGAACATTTGCAGGTCCTCTTTCTGTAAACACAGGATTTAAGACACTCTTACTTTGAGATTTAGATAAAAATGCTGTTGCTTTTTTAAATTCTTCTAAAAGATATCCTTTTTGATATGAAGATTCTTTAGCATCAATAGTTTTTCTAATCGCTAATTGATAATTAGCCATTTCTTCTATTCCTTTCTTATGCTTTACATTTGGATTTCTTTTTTGTTTTTTATATTTAATAGGTTCAATTTCTACGTCATCAATTTTATTATCTTGTTTATGGCAAGATGTAAATAAAAATAAAAATGTTATTATAAAAAAGCTTGTAGTTTTGTAAAATTTCCTCATATTTTTTTTATTGTTTTAAATTTATTATTTCAAAACTTTGTTTAGGGTTTTCTTTTTCTATAATTCCTTGATATAAATAACCTTTAATGCTTTCATTAGTATACCATTCCATTTTAATTCCTGTAAATTTACCTGAAATTAATTCCTTTTTGCTTTTAAGACTTATTACTTTGTAATAAAAATTTGTTGTTGCATTCATATCTTCCAAATAACTTAAAATTAAAATTTTAGATTTATCTGGACTATGAATTTCTTTGGTTACTTTTTGTGATTGAAAAACGATTTTTGAAGCTTCTTTCTTTTCCATTTTTTTTGACTTACAACTAATAAAAACAAAAGCTACTAAAAGTGAAGAATACATAATTTTTTTAAACATCATATCTTTTTTTTTAAAAGCACTTTACAACATTAAATATAAAGCTTACTATTCTGTAACTAAACAATATTACCTTTTAATATCTTATGCATTTTAATAGCATAACTATCAGAAACACCAGCAACATAACTACAAATCGACATAATTCGTTTGTATAAATCACTTTCTTCTATTTTATATTCTTCTGACAATAAACTTAAAACTAATTTGTCATAATTAGATAGTTGATTTTCGAATTGATTGTTTTTAGCTGAAATAAAAACATCTAGAAGGTCTGCTATAATTCTATAGCCAGCAATTTCTTTTTCAATTACTTCTTTACTTTTATATATTTTTTCGATGCTGATTTTAATAATGTCGTTAATCTGTGCCTCATACTTACATTTTTCTAGTAAAGATTTACTAAAACTTCCATTTAAAATAGCTTCTTCGTTGGTAAGGAAAATTGTTACTGCTTCATCAATTAAAGAATTGATGGCAATGGCTCTTAAATAGGCTGTTCTGTCTTTTGTATGTTTAAGGGCATAATATTTATCCCTATTGATGCCATGAATTAATTTTGATAAATACTCCAATGCATACTCTTCTTCAATTAAACCTAAATTGATTCCATCTTCAAAGTCGATAATTGTGTAACAGATATCATCTGCAGCTTCCACTAAATACGCTAGTGGATGTCTGTAAAAAGAAATATCTGTTTCCGATTTTTTTTGCATTCCCAATTCTTGAACTACGTCTAAAAACTCTGAAGTTTCCGATTGAAAAAAACCATATTTTTTATCTGCAATATGATTCGTAGGTTTTTTAGGCAGACTTTCTTTTGGATATTTTAAAAACGCTCCTAATGTTGCGTAACTTAAACGCAAACCTCCAGAAATACCTTCTCTAGATTCTGTAAGAATTTTAAAACCGTTTGCATTTCCTTCAAAATCTATTAAATCTTGATACTCTTTTGCTGATAATAGGTCTTTATATTTTGCCCCTTTTCCTGATTTAAAATATTCTCCAATGGCTTTTTCTCCTGAATGTCCAAAAGGCGGATTTCCAATATCGTGCGTTACTGAAGCTGCTGCAACAATGGCTCCAAAATCGTTAAAAGTATACCCAAGTGCTAGCAAATTTGGATGACGTTCCAACAAGACCTTCCCAACTCTTCTACCCAAAGTTCTACCCACCACAGAAACCTCTAAACTATGTGTTAAACGTGTATGTACAAAATCGGTTTGAGATAATGGAATTACCTGTGTTTTGTCTTGCAAACTTCTAAATGCAGATGAAAATATAATTCTGTCAAAATCTACTTCGAAACCCAAACGTGTTTCATCTTGTGCTATTCTTGGTCGTTTTTCTGTGTCGCCAAAACGTTTTAAAGAAAGGAGTTGTTCCCAGTTCATCATCACTTTTAAATTTTTTCGAAAATACGAAAAAGATGCTACATTTTCTGACTTCTTATTTTTGATGTTATAATTGATGTCTAGAGAAAATTTATGAAATAAATATGATTATTTTTCATATAATTTGTAATTCTAAAAGAATCTTTTTGTGGTTTTACGCACTCTTATGTGAGATGCTTTCAGCAGGACAAGTTTGCGGATAAATAATTAAGGCTTACAGACAAGTTTAGCCCAGATTGAACGACCTGTTTGAGCTCTTTTTTGCTTTTTTTCAAGCAAAAAAAGCGAGTAGTGAAAGCTGGAAATAGCTTCAAAAAAAAAAGAGAAACATTGCTGTCTCTCTTTCTATATTTTTAATTGATAAAGTGTTTATCCCTCACAAGAAGCACACTCTTTCTTTTGCTTAAATTTCTGTGCAGCATTCATACTGTGTTGATAATACATAGATTTTACACCTAATTTCCAAGCATTGATATAAATTGCATTTACATCTTTGGTTGGCATATCTGGATGTACCATCACATTTATAGATTGTCCTTGATCTATGTGATTTTGTCTGTTTGCAGCTTGATAAACAATTACGTTTTGATCTATTTCTGAATAGGTTCTAAAAACCTCTTTTTCGTCGTCTGTTAAACAATCTAAATGCAATACAGAACCATCATTATCACGAATGCTTTTCCAAATATCAGATGTATTAAAACCTTTTTGCTCTAAAAGATTTTCCAAAATTGGATTTTTAATCGTCGTTTTAATTTTAGCAATATCTTTTACATAAATGTTAGACCAAATTGGCTCAATTCCTTGAGAAACTTGTCCTAAAATAAATGCTGATGATGTTGTTGGTGCAATTGCATTTAAGGTTGTATTACGTCTTCCATACCCTTTTAAAACATCTGGCTCTCCATATTCAACTGCCATTTCTTCTGATGCTTTGTACGATTTTTCTTTAATTATTTTAAAGATTTCGCTATTCAAATCATAAGCTTGTGGACTATCAAAAGCCAACATTTTAGATTGTAATAAAGAATGCCAACCTAAAGCTCCTAAACCTAATGCTCTGTTTTCTTTTGCAAATTTGTATGCTTTTTCCATAAAACGAAACGTAAATTGATCGTCTCTGTTTTCTGAATCTCTATACACTTCTAACTTTGTAATAAATTCTTGCATTACAGCATCTAAAAAGTACGTTAGTGTTTCTACAGCATCTGTATCTTTCCAATCATCAAAATGTAATAAGTTTATAGAAGATAAACAACATACAAAAGACCAATCGTCATTAGATGGCAACATGATTTCTGTACATAAATTACTTGCGTAAATTTCGTGGTTTTTATCTTTGTAAACATCTACAGTTCCATTATTTGCATTGTCTCTAAACAAAATATATGGATACCCAATTTCTCCTCTTCTTTGT
>TARA_R110002072_G_scaffold302737_4_pt1 | contig 28503 bp, 15 predicted proteins | sample TARA_R110002072 | Tara Oceans TARA_R110002072 (sample SAMEA4397118) | marine metagenome | biome: Polar Biome; feature: [SRF] surface water layer (ENVO:00010504); material: water (ENVO:00002006), including particulate matter (ENVO:01000060) such as... | depth 5 m
CCCGCGTTGCCAATCTGGCCGCAGCGGCACCTCGCCGTTCAGGGCGCCATCGATCGCGGCGACGATGCTGTCACGATCGCGCGGTAGTCGGCCCGCGATCGGCAGGCGATTGGAGGCGTGGTTGGTGCGGAAGATCGAGTCCGTCGGGTTTGCGTTGGCGACGAACGTGCGCAGCTCACGCAGCGTCGTTGGAATGTCGGGCATCGTGAATAGACCCTTCTCCTCGGCGCGCGCGATCGGTGTGCCCGGCACAACGGTCAGCGTCAGTGCCGACAAGAAGCGCGGGTTCATCGCCGTCGCCAACTCTGCGGATGCGAGTGCGTGTTCTTGGCTGCGTTCGATGCCGCCGGCGCCGAGTAGGAAGATCACCGACGTCTTCATGCCCGCGGTGTGCGCCCGCTGGGCTGCTTCGACATGGTCTGCTGCCGTGCTGCCCTTGGCGATGCGTTTCAGTGTCGGGTCATCGCCGCTCTCCGGGCCGATGTAGAGCTGGGTTAGACCCAACTCGCACAGCTCGGTCATCTCGGCTTCGGTCTTCTCGAGGATGTTGCTCGCCATCGCGTAGCAAGACACCCGTCGCAGCGATGGGAAGGCGGCTTTGCACGCTGCGAGGATCGTGCGCCACGACGCCATGTCGAGGATCAGCGCGTCGCCATCGGCGACGAAGACCTTCTGAATGTCCGCGCCGTAGGTCGCACCCGCCAGCTGGATGTCGGCGAGCACGTCGTCGATCGCACGCACCGAGAATTGCTTCTCGCGGTACATGTCGCAGTATGTGCACTTGTTCCAGCTGCAGCCGATCGTCGCCTGCAGGATGTAGGCGTCGGCTTCGCTCGGCGGTCGGTAGATCTTGCCTTCGTAGCGCATGCGACTACTTGCGGCCACTCCAGCGCAGCATCTGGTCGGCGAGGTTGCGGCAGTGCACCGTCTTGACGTCGACCACCTTGCCGCTCGCATCCTTGACCAGTTGCAGCTCGGGTTGCACGAAGCCGGTGACCGACGGCAGGTTGAGTTTTTCGATGCGGGTGATCACTTCCTGGTGCAGCGTCGGGTCGATCTTGATGCCGTATTTCTCGACCAGCGCCTTGCCGGCCTTGAAGTCGCCTTCGGCCTTGATGCGCATCAGCTCGGCCAGCAGCTTGCCGCTGCCTTCGCGGAACTTTTGGGCCGAGTCGACCACGTAGAAGGTGCGGCCGTCCTTCTTCTCGACGTGCACGCCACCATCGTTGTCGAGCAGCCACAGCACGATCATCTGGCGGTTGCGCATGTGGTCCTCTTCGACGCGTTCGCCGAGCGGCACGCGGCGCAGTTGCACCAGCGCGTTGCGCGCGTAGGCCTCGTATTTGGCCAGCACGGCCTCGTCATTCGGAACGAAGCCGAGGTCCTTCATCTTTTGGTCGGCAATCCAGTAGAGGCCGACCAGGTCGGCGCGGCCTTCTTCGAGCGTGCTGTAGAACAGGCCGAGGCGCTGCGCCGGGTTCTTGATCTCGGGCATCAGTTGGCCCGACGCGTGGCCGACGACTTCGTGCAGGTTGGTGTGCATGTCGTCCATCGCCGCCGAGTAGAGGCGTGCGCGGGCCTCTTCTTCGGGTGTGAACGAGAACTCGCCGAGGCTGCCGGACGCCTTCACGAAGTTGTAGGTCTCGACGACGTTGGCGAGGTTGACCGACTTGCTGCCGTATTGCTCGCGCACATCGGCTTCGTTCGGCAGGTTGATGCCGATTGGGGTGATCGGGCCACTGTCGCCGGTCTCGGTGACGACCGAAATGGCGCGCGCCGAGATACCCTTGACGTCGGCCTTCTTGAACTTCTCTTCCCACGGCATGCGCGCTTCAAACCACGGCGCCTCGAGCGCGAGCTTGGCGATGTTGCGCGTCTTGATCTCGTCGCGGAAGCTGATGACCGATTCCCACGAACCCTTCATGCCACGCGCGTCGACGTAGACTTCGATGAAGCCGAGGATGAAGTCGATGGTCGAGTCGTTGTCCTGCACCCACGCGATGTTGAACTCGCGCCAGTCGTCCATGCTGCCGGTCTGGTTGTAGCGAATCAGCTTGCGGATCGCCTTCTTGGTCGGCTCCGGCGCGTACGGTAGCGCCTTGTTTAGCTCGACGTTGATCGCGCGGATTTCCTCGGCGTAGCGGCCGGGCGGGATGCTCTTGCCATCGCCACAGCGGTAGACCTCTTCGATCAACTTGCCGTCGCGCTTGACCAGGCGGGAGTTGAGGCCGTTTTTCTCGACGAAACCTTCGAGGTCGGCCGTGGTGACGCCGGAGTAGAGGTTGTTGCAACTCGCAGCAATCGGATCGTTGCCGTGCTCGGTGCTTTTGTTGGTCACCGACACGAACGTGTTCGGGTCCGTCATGATCTGCCAAGCGTGCTCAAGGTTGCGCATCGGCGCGAGTTGCTTGGCGGTCAATTCGTGACCTGCTCTCTGAGCCACCGCGCAGGCGTCGGCGAACTGCTTGATGGTCAGGCGCAGCGGCACCTTCTTGGTGGTCAGGTTGTCGTGGATGCCGGAGTGCACCCAGAACAGCTTGCAGTAGCGCGTGATCTCTTCGTTGACGTCGGCCGGCAGTTGGTCGCGAACCAGCCATAGGGATTCGAGCACCCAGCGCAAACCGAGCGTGTACTCAAAGCGTTGGTCGAGGTAGATGTCGCGGCCGGCGATTGCAGCCTGCGACAAGTGGTAGGCCAACATCTTGTTGTCGTGGCTCAGCGCCTCGAAGCCGTCGGCATACAACTGCACAATGACCGTGTTGTCGACGCGGTCGAGTTGATACTCGCGAACAGCGGGGGCAGAGTTGCACGCGGCAACCAGCAGCAGAGTGGCCAGGGACAGTCGGGGCGTTGGCTTCTTCATGGCAAGGTTCTCGAAAACGGGCGCGGCAGCATACCCGGCCGTGCCGTGAGATCCCGCTCTGCCTCGGGTAGTCGTGCAGTTGCGCGTTTGCGCAGTTGCTCATTGGGGCCGGTGTGGCAGGCAGGCTAAGGTGCGCGGATGACCGAACCTGCGGATCTGCTCGTCGTCGATGAGCTGCGCTATGCCTACGGTGAGCGGGTGGCGGTGAAGTCCGCCAGCTTGACCTGTCGGCGTGGGGAGATTCTGGGCCTGCTCGGACCGAATGGGGCGGGCAAGACGACGCTGTTGTCCTGTGTGGCCGGACTGTTGTCGGGCTTCGAGGGCAAGTTGACGTTCGACGGGAAGCCGTTCACTCCGGCCGATGATTCGGGTGGCCGTGCCCGGCTTGGTTTGGTGCCGCAAGAGTTGGCGCTTTATGCCGACATGACGGCCAAGGAAAACCTCGAGTTCTTCGCGCGCATGCAAGGCGTCGCGGCCGCCGACACCGCGGCGGCGGTGCAACGCGGGCTCGAACTCGCTGGGTTGCTCGATCGTGCCGACGATCGCGTGTCGACCTATTCGGGAGGCATGAAGCGTCGCCTCAATCTGGCGGTCGGGGATCTGCACAATCCCGACCTGCTGCTGCTCGATGAGCCGACGACCGGGGTGGATCCTCAGTCGCGCAACCATCTGTTCGAATGCCTGCAGCGGCTTCGCGAGAGCGGGCGAACCATGATCTACACATCGCACTACATGGAAGAAGTGCAGCGTTTGTGTGACCGCATCGTCATCGTCAATGAAGGCGTGGTCATCGGGGTCGGCACGACAGCAGAGCTCTGCAAGCTTGCAGGCTCCGAAGAAGGCAACCTCGAACAGGCCTTCCTGGCCATGACGGGCCGTTCGCTGAGGGATGAATCATGAACACCTGGTCCGCCGCTGTCCTGATCGCGCGCAAAGACTTCAGCCTCTACCGGCGGGACCGCACCGGGCTGTTGCTCGGCTTGCTGTTGCCGATTGTTTTGGTTGCCGTGTTTGGTGCGGTGATGAAGTTCGCGTTTGGTGGCGAGGGTGGCATGCCGCGGGTCGCCATTTGGGTGTGTGACCAAGACGAAAGTGCTACGAGCCAGAAGTTCGTGCAGGCGCTGCGTCAGGTGTCGATGCTGCGCGTGCTGCCGAAAGTCGACCAGAAGCCGAGGACCGCCGAGCAGCTGCGCCAGATGGTTCGGGATGGTGAGGCGCACCACGCCCTGATCGTTGGCAAAGGCTTCGGCGAAGCCCTCGCCAACGCGACCGAGCCACAGTTGACGGTCGTTCGCGATCCGGGCCGAGCGATGGAAGTGCGCGTCGTCGGCATCGGCTTGATGCAGGCCATGATGTCGGCCGGCGATGGCAACAGCATGGGCTGGATGCTGGGCAGCATGATGCGGCGCAATGGCATGAGCGAAGCTGGCGTCGCGCGCATGCGTTCGGGCATGGAAGTCGTGCAAGGTATCATTGGCATGTTCGCAAGCGGCAGTGAACCCGAGTTGCGCGCGCCGGACGCCAAGAGCGAGGACGTCAAGAACATCGATATGTCGTCGATGTTCGAGCAGCTGGTGCCGGTGACCAACGAGGATGTCTCGCCGCCAGCCCGCCCCAAGAACCTCGCCTACCAGTTGGCTCAGAGTGTCGCGGGCATGACGGTGATGATGTTGATGTTCGGCCTGATGGCTTGCAGCAGCATGTTGCTGGTCGAACGCGATCAGGGCACGTTGCGGCGGCTGCTGGTCAGTCGCGCCCCGCGCCATGCGTTGTTGCTGGGCAAGTTCTTGTTCTGCTTCATCGTGGGCATGATCCAGCTGATCGTGCTGTTTGCCTTCGGCGAGGTCATCTTCTCGATCGGCGCTTTCCGCGACCCGCTAACTTTGTTGGCGCTGGCCGTTACGTGGTCCGCCGCCGCGACCAGCTTCGGCATCTTGATTTCGGTTTGGGCCAAGACGACCAAGCAGGCCGAAGGCTTGTCGACCTTGTTGATCCTGGTGATGGCCGCACTCGGCGGCTGCTGGTTCCCAATTCAGATGGCCCAGTTGCCGTGGTACGGCGAAGCGATCACTCGCTCGACACTGACGTTTTGGGCGATGGAAGGCTTCCAGGGCATGTTCTGGCATCAGAAGTCGTGGACCGACCCGGTGATGTTGCGCGCCATGGCTGTGCAATGGGGGTTTGTCGTGATTGCTGCTGCGTTGTCCTGGCGGCTTTGGCGGCGACGCTTCGTCGGCACGTAGCGGCCCGGCTGAAACTCCGCGCCTCACACCTGCGGTGATCTCGCCGCACGTGGCGGCCCACGAGAGCCTCGCCGAATCTACCAATTCGCCTGCGCTCTCGCGCACCACCACGAACCGTGATTCCATCCACACGCGAAGCACGCTGCGTTCCGGTCGCACCTCTAGTCGCAGCTGCGGCAGTATTCGCAGCGCGGCAAACTGTCGTAGTTGCGGCAGAAACAGTGCGGATGGCTTCATGCTCGGCGGCTGGGCGCGCGAGGTTTTGGATATGCTCGCGCGCGACACCTTAACCAGAACCCCTTCATTGGAGATTGCCACCGTGCTGCGAATCACCCTTCTACCTCTTCTCGTCACACCACTGCTCGTTGCACCACTGGCTGCGCAGTGGTCGCAAGTCACTACCGCCACCAACCCCGGCCAGGTCCGCGATGGCGCGATGGCGTTCCACAACAACAGTGGCAACACCGTGCTGTTTGGCGGCTGGCCAGCGCTGAGTGATACGTGGGTCTACGACGGCGCCAACTGGAGCAACGCCTCGCCCGCAACGACGCCTCCCGGTCGTAGTGAAACGGCCATGGCTTCGGACTTCGTTCGCGGCGTCGTCGTGATGTTTGGTGGAGCCGGCGCGATGTCCGATACCTGGGAGTGGGATGGCACGGACTGGACCAACATGGCGCCAGCCGTCAGTCCGCCGGGACGTCAAGGCCACGTCATGGCCTACGACTCGGCGCGCGGCGTGACCGTTCTCTTCGGTGGCACCGCGAATCCGAATACGCCGTCGGAGTTCTCCGATACTTGGGAGTGGGATGGAGCGACGTGGACGCAAGTCACAACGGCCAACGCACCATTCGAGACGGCTTACTCGTGCATGTGCTACGACTCGGCTCGCAGCGTCTGCGTATTGACCGGTGGCACAAGCTTGTTTGGTGCTCCCGATCAATCGACGTGGGAATACGACGGCGTCAACTGGGTCAACCGGACTGCTGCGGTCGGTCCGGCCCCGAGTGCGACTCCGGGTCTCGGTGTGCAGAACGCCAAGATCGTCTTCGATACCACCCGCGGCGTTTCGATGCTGTATGGTGGTCGCACGCCGAACGGCACGTTCTCAACCGATACGTTTGAATACGACGGCAGTGCCTGGTCGATTGTGGCCAGTGGCACGCCGAGTTCGCGCACGCGCAACATGATGTCGTTCGACATGGCGCGTGGCGTGCCGGTTATCTATGGCGGCCTGACCGGTAACTTCCAAACGTGGTTCCTGGAGACGTGGGAATACAGCGCCACGGTTTCGGCGTCGTACACCGTCTTCGGTGCTGGCTGCGCTGGCACCAATGGGGTGCCGAGCAACTCGGCTTCGGGGCTGCCCGTGTTGGGTTCGACGATGGTCATCGACATCGGCAACATGCCTGCGCCGGAGTTGATGGTGATGGTGCTCGGCCTTGGCGTGATCAGCCCGTCGGTGGACCTTGGTTTCGTCGGCGCGCCCGGTTGCCCGGCGCATGTCACCGCGGACGTTCTGCTACTGATCAACGGCTCGGCTGGGTCGGCATCGTTCAGTCTCGCGGTGCCCTCGACGCCGGCGCTGTCTGGCTTCGAGTTGCACACGCAAGCCATCGTTGTCGAAGCCGGGGTCAATGCGTTTGGCGGCATCGTTTCCGATGCGGCTACGGCCACGGTCGGCCTGTAAGCACGGCGGACACGTCGCGTTGTTGCGTTTCGCCGGACGTATTGGCCGGCGACGCGACCCGCGGCCGGTGGCGTGTGTCCCACATCGGTCCCGAGCAGGGGCTGGCGGTGTCGGGCGGTAACCACCTACCGTTGCCGGCGACCATGAATCGCCTTCTGTTCGGGGCAGCCACCTGTGCGCTGCTGATTTCGTGTGACGCCTTCGCCCAGGGTGGCGGCCAACGCCGCCGCGGCATGAACGTCGCTCGCATGATGGAGCGTTACGACGCCAACAAGGACGGCAAGCTGACCAAGGAAGAAGTCGGCGAGGGGCGCATGTGGGATCGGCTGGCGCGAGCCGACAAGGACAGCGACGGCAGCATCACCAAGAAGGAGATGGAGTCGCTTGCCGGTGGTGCCGGCGGCCGCGGTGCTGCCGGTGGCGGCGGCCGCGGTCGCGGCGGCGAGGCGACGTGGAAGTTCTTGCAGGAGAAATACGACGCCAACAACGACCAGAGCATCAGCGCCGCGGAATACACGCGCGACGAGGCGACCTTCAAGCGGTTGGACAAGGACAAGGACGGCGTGCTGACCGCAAAGGACTGGGCCAGTGGCGGTGAGCGCCAGCGCGGACAAGGCGGCCAACGCCAACGCGGTCAAGGTGGTGGCAACTCGCGCGGTACGGCTCCCGAAGCGGGGGACGTGGCGCCGGACTTCACTCTGACGTTCGTCGCGGACGGCAAGAAGACGGTCAAGCTGTCTGACTACAAGGGCGACAAGCCCGTCGCGCTGGTGTTCGGGAGCTGTACTTGACCACCGTTCGTTAGTTCAGCTGGTCAGCTGAGCGCTCTCTACGCCGACTTCTCCGACGACGTTCAGTTCTTCCTGGTCTACTGCCGCGAAGCACACCCGATCGATGGCAACAGTCCCGGTCGCACCGCGGTGGAGGATCCGATTTCGACCGCCGAACGGCGTGAGGTCGCGGCCAAGTTCGTCGCCGACATGAACCTCAAGCTGCCGGCACTGCTGGATGGTGTCGATGATGCCGTCGGTCGCGCCTATGCGTCGCACCCCGATCGTCTCTACTTGATCGGCAAGGATGGCCTGATTGCCTACGCGGGTGACCGTGGTCCGTTCGGCTTCAAGCCAGGCGAACTGCGCGACGCGATCGAAGACGAGTTGTCGCTGATCCAATCCAAGACCGTGTCGCCGCCAACGTCGCTTCGCGAGGTGCTCGATACGAACCGCGATGGGGTGTTGTCGGCCAAGGAACTGGCCAATGCCACCGACGTGCTGCGCAAGCTCGACAAGAACGGCGACGGCGAGTTGACCGGCAGCGAGTTGCCTGGCGCGAAGCCGGGCACGCAGCCGAACATCAGATAGCCCTTGTCGTTCGGGTAGCTCAGGTCGTTCAGGGGGCTCTGCCGTTCAGGTAAGGGGTGGTCGCCCAGTCAGTTGCGGCGGTTTTGCCGAAGATGTGAGCTTGCAGTGTGTTGGTCGATTGTCTCTGCGTTGTATCAGCGGCGCGAACGCAAGGAGGCCGACGCGCCGAGCGAGCACCAATGAGACGACCAATTAGCAATGGCGTGACCGCTACGGTTGCGTTTGCAGTGAGCCTGTCGATGGCTGCGTGCGGCGGGGGAGGTAGCTCCGTAAGCCCGGATCCGGCGCCCGCGGACCCGGTGCCGGGCGCCGCTCAGCTCACCACGGTTCTGCAGGCCGAGGGCATCACCGCGCAACCCGCGGTGCCGACCGTCAGCGACGAGTTGTTCGCGCTCGGTTCTGCGTTGTTCTTCGACAAGATCCTGTCCGGTAACCACGACGTGTCGTGTGCCACGTGTCACTGGCCGGAGCTGGCCGCCGCGGATGAACGCACGTTGCCGCGCGGGGTTGGCGGTGGCGCCACCCTCGGTGCGAATCGAGCTACCGGCTCGATCGTGCCGCGCAACAGCCCTTCGGTGCTCAACGCGCACCTGTTGGTGAGGCTGTTCCACGATGGCCGTATCGAGATCGATGGTGCGGACTTGGACACGCCTGCCGGCGCCGCGTTCACCCCTGCGATGCGCTCGGTATTTGATCCGCGGTGGGAGTTGCTTGCAGCGCAAGCATTGTTCCCGGTGACGTCGCGGGAAGAGATGCGCGGGCAGAACGGGCAGAACCCTCTCGCCAACCTTGGCGACGCGGACTTCACCGGCATCTGGGACGGCTTGCGCGATCGGTTGGTTGCGTTCACCGCTTACCAGGACCTGTTCTTGGCGGCCTACCCGAGCCTCTCGGGGATTGGCGAGATCGAGTTTGCCCACGCCGCCAACGCGATTGCCGCATTCGAAGTGCGTGCGTTTGCTCGGACCGACAGTGCCTTCGAACGCTTCGTCGGCGGGGATGACCAGGCGTTGACCGAAGAACAGGTTCGCGGTGCGTTGGCGTTTTACGCGGGCAACAGCTGCGCGCGGTGCCACTCCGGTCGAGCGTTCACGGACAACGACTTCCACAATATTGGCTTGCCGCAGTTCGGACCTGGCAAGGGCGACGGTGGCAGCGGTCTCGATGACTTCGGCCGCGAGCGTGTGACCGGCCAAGGCGGGCAGCGCTATCGGTTCCGCACCGCGTCGCTGTTGAACATCGAGTTGACGGCGCCGTATGGCCGGCTCGGGCAATACGACGACTTGCGCAGCATGGTGTTGCACTACACCGACACCGCGCAGTCCCTCCAGAACTACAGCATCCTCGACAACGTCACGGACGTCGATCTCATCGGCACGCTGTTGGCGAATACGAACGACATCAGCACCCGAATTTCGAACCGTGTGCGTAACCCGCGCAACTTCGACGTGGATGCGGTTGTCGCGTTCCTGCAATCGTTGACCGCGGATTCGGCGCGCGACCTGAGTGCGCTGATCCCCGCCGCAGTGCCAAGCGGTTTGCCTGTTCGTTGATTCGCGCGCATCGCGCTATCGTCGCCGCCATGAGAATTCTCGTAGCTGCGGCGATCTGCGCCGGTGTTCTTGCTGCTCAGGATGCTGCCTCCGGCGGCACGTCACTGAGCTCGTCGACTCTCGGTGCGATGAAGTTCCGCGCGATTGGTCCGGCGATGTGTTCTGGCCGGATCGTCGATGTTGCCGTCGATCCAGCCGACGACTCACGCTGGTTTGTTGCAACCGCTTCCGGTGGCGTTTGGCGAACGGGCAACAACGGTACCACCTTCGAACCGATCTTCGAGTCGCAAGCGTCGTACTCCATCGGCTGCGTCACGATCGATCCCAGCAATCGCCACACGATCTGGGTTGGCTCCGGCGAGAACAACAGCCAGCGCAGCGTGTCGTGGGGTGACGGCGTCTACCGCTCGCGCGATGGCGGCAACAGTTGGGACAACGTCGGTCTCAAGGACAGTCAGCACATCGGTCGCATCGCGGTTGATCCGTTTGATAGCGAAACCGTCTGGGTGGCCGCCCAGGGGCCCTTGTGGAGCAGCGGCGGCGATCGCGGCGTCTACAAGACCACCGATGGCGGTGCCACCTGGCAGCATGTTCTCAAGATCAGCGACGACACCGGTGCCAATGAAGTGCACCTCGACCCACGCGATTCCAACGTTGCCTACGCGAGCGCCTACCAACGCCGCCGCCATGTATGGACGTTGATCGATGGCGGTCCCGAGTCAGCGATCTACAAGACCACCGATGGTGGTGCGACCTGGCGCAAGGTCAGCAAGGGCTTGCCAAGCGTCGACATGGGGCGCATCGGCATGGCGATTTCGCCGGCGAACCCCGACGTGCTCTACGCGATTGTCGAAGCGCAGCGCGGCAAGGGCGGCACGTTCCGTTCGCTCGATCGCGGCGAGAGCTGGAGCAAGGTCAGCGACAAGGTCTCGTCGAGCCCGCAGTACTACAACGAACTGCTTTGTGACCCGCACGACGAAGACACTGTCTATTGCCTCGATACCTACACGACGCGTTCGCGCGATGGCGGCAAGACGTGGAGCAACATCGGCAACAAGCATCGCCACGTCGATGACCATGCGCTGTGGATTGATCCGCGCAATCCAGACCACTTGCTGATTGGTGGCGATGGTGGCCTGTTTGACACGTGGGACGGCGGTGCCAACTGGGACTTCAAAGAGAACCTGCCGCTCGCGCAGTTCTACCGAGTCAGCGCTGACCAGGCGGAGCCCTTCTACAACATCTACGGCGGCACGCAGGACAACAACTCGATGGGCGGTCCGTCGCGCACGACCAGTCGCGCCGGCATCACCAACGAAGACTGGTTTGTGACGGTCGGCGGCGATGGTTACGAGGCGGTGGTCGACCCTACCAATCCTGACCTTGTCTACACGCAGTGGCAATACGGTGGGTTGGTGCGGCACGACCGCAAGAGCGGCGAGAACACCGACATCAAGCCGCGACAGGCTCCCGATGAGCCACCGATCGTGTGGAACTGGGATTCGCCGCTGCTGATCAGTTCGCACAGTGCGACGCGCCTCTACTTCGCCGGCGATCGGTTGTTTCGCAGCGACGACCGCGGCGACACGTGGACGACCATCAGTGGCGACCTGACGCGCGGTATCGATCGCGACCAACTCAAGGTCATGGGGCGCGTGCAAGATGTGGATGCCGTTGCGAAGAACGCGTCGACGTCGGTCTACGGCAATTGTGTGTCGTTGAGCGAGTCGCCGATGGACGAGAACACGCTCTATGTCGGCACCGACGACGGCCTCGTGCACGTGACTCGCGACGGTGGCGCGAGCTGGACCAAGATCGCGACGTTCCCGGGGGTGCCGGAACAGACGTATGTCAGTCGCCTTGAGGCGTCGCGCCATCAACAAGGGCGCGTCTTCGCGGCGTTCAGCAATCACAAGAACGGCGACTTCAAGCCATACCTGTTGGTCAGTGAAGACTATGGCGCAACGTGGAACTCATTGGCCGGCACGCTGCCCGAGACCGATGTCGTCTGGTCGTTGGCTGAAGACCACGTGCAGCCGAATCTGTTGTTCTGCGGCACGGAATACGGTGTCTACGTGTCGCTCGATGCGGGCGCCGAGTGGCTTCGCATGAAGAGCGGCCTGCCCACGGTGGCCGTGCGCGACATCGAAATCCAGCGCCGCGAGAACGACCTGATCCTCGGTACGTTCGGTCGCGGCTTCTACGTCCTGGATGATTACACCGCGTTGCGCGAACTGTCGGACAAGTTGTTGCAGCAGTCGGCGCACCTGTTCGCCGTGCGCAAAGCGCCGCTCTACATTCAGCGCAGTCGCCTCGGTCTCAACACCGGTCTCGGCACGCAAGGCTCGACGTTCTTCCATGCGCCCAACCCCGACTATGGGGCGATCCTGACGATGTATCTGCGCGATGGCTTCGACACGCTCAAGCAACGTCGGGAAGCTGCTCAGAAGAAGGCGCGTGAGGATGGCGGCAGCTATACGTTCCCCAGTGACGAGGATGTTCGTGCGGAGGATGCCGAGCAGGAAGTCGCCGTGTTCGTCACCATCAAGGATGGCTCCGGCGCGGTCGTGCGCCGCATCGACGTTCCTCGCAAGAAGGGCATGCACCGGGTTGCTTGGGATCTTCGCTATGAAAAGGCGACCAAGATCGTGCTCGGAGCCCCAGGTCCGGATTCTCCGTGGTCCAACCCTGACGCCGGTCCACTGGTGTTGAGCGGTGCGTTCACGGCGACGCTCGAACGCGAAACGGCTGGTGACGTGGCGGTGCTCGCCGGCCCGGTTGCGTTCGAAGTCGAAGCCCTCAACCTTGCGACCTTGCCGGCCGCCGATCGCGCGGAAGTCTTGGCATTCCAAAAGCAGGTGGTCGAACTGCGTCGTGCTGTGCGTGCGTCGCTGCGGGTGCTCGGCGAATTGCAATCGCGCATCGACCACGCCCGGGTCGCCATTCGTCACAGCTCGGCGGATCCGGCGATCCTCAAGAGTGTCGCGCAGCACAACGACGAGTTGCGCGTGTTGCGGACCAAGCTCAGCGGTGACCGTTCGTTGCGGCGTCGCAGCAAGCCGGCGCCAATGTCGATCAGTGAGCGCATCGAAAACATCGCTGGAGCACAGCTTTACACGTCTTCGGCGCCGACCCAGACCGAGCGCGCTGCCTACGGCTTCGCGGCGGATGCCTTTGAGCCAGTGCTTGCGCGATTGCGCAGCATCGCGACGACCGCGTTGCCTGCCATCGAAAACGCTGTCGAGCGTGCCGGTGCCGGCGATACTCCAGGTAGATTGCCCGATTGGCGCCGCAACAAGTAGCTGCGGAATATCCCGCCAAACACCCCCGTCCCACGACGCCTGATGAAACGGCTCACACCATTGCCTTCTCTTTGCCTTGCGACCGCTTGCGCTCTGCTAGCGAGCTGCGCCAGCACGACCCCCAAGGTTGTCGCCAACGACTCGTTCGTGCTGTCGATCGAAGGTGACACGGTGTCCGTGACGTGTGCGTCGCCGATGCCGGTTGGTGAGTTCCTCAAGATGGCGCAGTTGGTCACCAACCGCATGTACACGTTCCGCAAGGATGAAGCCGTCGGCGAGGTGTCGTGGATCGGCAGTCTGACCTGTGATCGTGCCGAGTTTGGCGAGTTCGTCGAGACGATGCTGCACACCAAGGGGCTGGCCGTGCAGGCGCGACAGCAAGGGGACATCGAGTTTCTCGAAGTTCGCGCCATCAAGCGCGGCTGAGCTATCGCCCGTCCCAAGTATGTCAACGCACATGCCAGTGCCGAGACGTAGCTGGGATTGCGGCTTAGGATCGTGGGCGTTCATCGCAGGGTTGCGGTGTCTGCGTCCGCAATGAATAAGTCGTCCCTGCTAGTCTCTGTCGTTGGTTTGGTGCTCGCGCTGGGGGCCACCATGTTGTGGCTCATCGGCGGCGGCAGTGTGGCGCCCGCGCCACCGACCGAACAGGTCTTCGAAGAGCAAGCAGACGACGCGTCGCTGGCGTCATTCGCCGAAGCTGAGGTGGCAGATGCTCGCTTCGATGCGGCCGCTGCCGAAGACTACGACGAAGCAGACCGCAGTGAAGTGGATCTGCAAGTCGACGAAGCTGCTCGGCTTGTGATCCAGGTCTGGGATCGCAAGAAGGGCAAGGTCGCACCCGAAGCGAAGGTGTTCGTGCTCGAGGGCTACGACGGACGCGGCAGGCGCGATGCTTTTGCGCCACACTGGTGTGAGCTCGCGATCCAAAACGGCAAGCGCTACACCGCGACCACCGAGGGCCGGGTCGAGTTGCCGCGACTTACCAAGGCCACCATCATCGCCGCGACTTTGCCCGGTTCGAGCGGTATGACGCGCCTTCGTCCGGGGCACCGGGAAACCGAGTCTGTGCTGTTGCTTGCCGAGGAGACGGTGACAGTGCGGGTCACCGATCCGCGGGGGCGCCCTGTTGCCGACGTACCGGTCGGTCTCCAGCAGCGTGTGCCCGAACGCATCAACACGGATCGCCTCATCAGGCAGTGGAAGGAGGTAGAGGCTTCGGTGGTTGCCGCGCAGAAGTCGATAGCAGTGGTCGCGAACGGCGATGCGCGAGCTCGCGCCGAGCGCCGCCTGAGAAGCGTTGAGCGTGAGCGCCGACAGTTGACGGTGCAGATGCGCGACATGAAGAAGGCGATGGCTGCCCAGTCAGCGGCCAAAGCCAAGGGGCAGGGATCAGCGCTCGCGGTCAAGGGCAAGAAAGCCGGCAAGATGAGGCTTCCTGGCGGCAAGCGTACGGAATACCTGACCAAGGCAAAGATGGAGCTGAAGGCTCGTCGTCGCACGGATGCCAACGGTTACGCGGTCTTCCGTCACTTCCAGTTCTATCGAGAGAACGCGTCTGGTTGGTGGCCGAAGCAAGACGTGAATCGTTTTGAAGCTGCTTTGATGATCCCGTTGGTCGAGCCCGTGCGCGCAGGCTTTCGCGGCAAGCCCGTTCCCGAGGATGTGATCGAACTGCGCATGCCGCCGACTGGCAGCGTCGCGTTGCGCACCGTCGACCGTGATGGCCGCCCGTTCACGCATCCGGTGCACGGCGAGCTGCGCATCATCGATGGCAAGAACCCGGCGTGGATGCGCTTGCCGATTCGCAAAGAACAGAACGAGCGCGAGATCGTGTTCCCGTTCGTTGGCCTGGGTATGCAGTTGGATGCGTCTTGCCGACTCGACGACAACGACTTTCGCTGGCGCGCGCCGCAGTTTGCCGGGCCGCAGCAGCCTGGAGAACGGCTGACTGTCGACCTCGTCGTTGCCCCGAACGCGGCGATGCTCTACGGCCGCATGCTGGATGTGAGCGGCGCGGCACTGGCGAATGCCAAGACGACGTTCTTGATCAACAGCATTCGTGGACGGCTCGAAGGCGAAGAGGTTCTGCTCGATGACGAAGGGCGCTTCCACTTGCCCTATCAGGTCAATGGGCAGCATCAGGCGCCGTGGCGCTTGCAGGTGCGCTACCAAGGCAGTGTGCCGATTCCGGGCCTTGCCTCGACGTTGCCGACTCTGCCGAAAGAAGGCGTCTTGGACATTGGCGACCTGCAGATCGGCACCTTGGAGCACATTGCCATTGGCCGCGTCGTCAACGATCTCGGCGAAGCGATTCCAGGTGCGCGCGTGCAGTTGCAGCGAGAGCGCGAATCTGGCCGCCGAGCGCGGCTCAGTTGGCAAGATGAGGCGTTCACGGTGACGACCACCGACGAGGATGGCCAGTTCATGTTGTTCGGCGATCTCGAAGCCGGTCGCTATCGCTTGCGCGTGACCGCGAGCGAGCACTTTCCCTACGAAGAGCCGTTCTTGCCGAGCCGCGAAGGTGCGGTGCTCGAGTTGGCGCGCCGATCGCGCGTCGTTGGTTCGGTGTTGTTGCCCGAGTGGTTGTCGAGCCGCCGCCTCAAGGTGCGCCTGGAAGACGCCAACGATACGAGCCGCGGCCGTGAGGACCGAATCCGCGGCTACCGTGGCCAACAACTGATCTACTTCGATTGGGTCAAGCCAGGCGTCTACAACCTGAGCCTGCGCCTTGAGGACTTTCCCGACGCGTTCTTGACGGTCAGCAACTTCGAGGTCAAACCGGGCCAGCGTGACGCGCATCCGCGCTTGAAGGACCTCGACCTCGCCCGCGATATCCATCGCTTTGAAGTGTTCGCCGTCGATGAGAATGGCAAGCGCATCAACCCCAAGACGCCGCTGCGAGCGCGGGTGATGCGGCCGGATGGTCGCTATGCGATGGTGGGTTTCAACTGGAAGAACGGTCGCGCCGAGATCCTGAGCGCGCAGCCGACGCTGCAAGTCGTGCCCGAAGAACCCGGCTACCGGGCGCAGCCGACGACGTTGATTGCCGGCCGCAACGACCTGCAGTTCCGGGCCGTGCCGGCCGTAGTCTTGCATGCGCCAGGTGTTCGTCAGTTGGTCGGCGACGAGTCCGTTTGGATTTCGATGGAGCTGATCGAAACACAGGGTGTGGAGGCCTTCGATTCGCGCAGTCGGCGCTTGGCGCAAACGATGAGGCGCGCTAGCTCCAGCCACGGCCAGTTGAATGCCGGTGATCGGGCGTCGTTGCGACCGCTACGCGATGGGCGCTACCGCGTGATCGCGCGCCTGGGCGACAAGCGGCGCGGCGGTCTGGTCAGCGTCACGCTCGGCGAGGTTGACGTACGGCTCGTGCCGGGTGGCCAGGGCAATCAGTTTACCGTGGCGGTCGACACGCAGGCCGTGATCGCGGCGATGCAGGAAGTGGCGCAGCGGCGGGCGGCGGCGGCAGCTGCCGGTGCCCGACGCGGCAAGTAACCCTGGTGCCAGTAGCGCTGGTGCCAGTAGCGCTGGGGCCAGAAGCGCTGGGACCAGCAGCGCTGCAACCAGTAGCACCCCAGTAGCACCCCAGCATGCCATCGGCACCTCGGGGCGGCAGCGCGGTCGGGCGATTTGCGACCCGGGTTCGCATTTGCCTGACGGCAGACCGTGCGGATGTTCAGAGTCTGCACAAATCGGAGGAAAGGAACGGCTGCGGAACGTCTACTTGCAGCGGATTCGTTCCCACCAACTGTATGTCGTTCCTGTCTTCCTCTCGTCGAGGGCCCACCGGGCTCTTGGTCTCCTCCCTGCTCCTTCTGTCGATCGCTGCCAGCTTGCCGGCACAGCGTCGCGATGAGTTTTCCCGTGCCCCGGGCGTGCGACCAGATCACACGATCTTCAGTCCGCTCGATCTGCCGGCACCCAACCGGGTTCGCACTGGCTCGGGTGCACCGGGTGCTGACTACTGGCAGCAACGTGTCGACTATCGCATCGACGTGACGCTCGACCCCGAGACGCGCACGGTCAGTGGCCGCGAGCACGTCTTCTATCACAACAACTCTCCGGATCCGCTCGACTACATCTGGGTTCACATCGAGCAGAACGTGCTGCGCAAGGACAGCATCGGCTCGTTGACCGATGGCGCGTCGGCGATGGGTGGCCCGACCGATCACAACGAGGGCGTCAGCGTTACCGAGGTCAAGGCTGCCGGCAAGGACCTTCAGCACCAGATCTACGACACGCTGATGCGCGTCACGCTGCCGCTGACGCTTGCCCCCGGCAAGACGTTTGAGTGTGACATCGCGTGGTCGTTCGAAGTGCCCAAGCGCGTCTTCCGTCGCTACGGCACGATGAACGTCAAGAAGGGCATTGTCTGGGAGTTGGCCCAGTGGTTCCCCGCGGTTGCCGTCTACGACGACGTCCATGGTTGGAACACGTTGCCGTATCTCGGCACCGGCGAGTTCTACACCAACTTCGGCGACTACGAACTCAACATCACTGCGCCGCGCGATCACATCGTGGTCGCAACCGGGGTGCTGCAGAACGAGGCCGAGGTCTACACCGGAACCCAGCGTGAGCGGCTGGCGCAAGCGCGCAACAGCACCGAGCCGGTGATGATCCGCAGCAAGGACGAGGTCGGCACGCCCAAGTCTCGTCCCGCAGGCGAAGGTCCGCTGACCTGGAGTTTCCACAGCAAGGACGTTCGCACCGTCGCCTTCGCGGCCAGCGATGCCTTCATTCTTGATGCCGCTTCGGTCGGCGACACGCTGGTGCAGTCGGTCTACCCAGAAGACTCGCTGCCCGTCTGGGGCAAGTCGACCGCGATGCTGTGCGCCGCGATCAAGGGTTACAACGAGCGCTTGCACCCGTATCCGTACCCCGTCGCGACCAACGTGGCCGGCATCGAGGGTGGCATGGAGTATCCCATGATCATCTTCTGTAGCGGCCGCAACAAGCGCAACGAGCGCGGCCTCTACGACGTGACCACGCACGAAATCGGGCACAACTGGTTTCCGATGATGGTCAACACCGATGAGCGTCGCCACGCCTGGATGGACGAAGGCTTCAATACGTTCATCAACATGTATTCGACGGCGGACTGGTTCGAGAAGAACAACAAGCCGTCGAAGCCGTCGTCCTATGCGATGATGATGCGCATGCCGGGCATCCCGGTGGTGACCCAGGCGGACCGCCTCAACGGCCTGCAGTTGGGGCTGCTGCAATACCAGAAGACCGGTGTCGGCCTGCAGCTGCTGCGTGAATACATCCTTGGTCCGGAGCGCTTCGATTATGCGTTCCGCACCTACATTCAACGCTGGAAGTTCAAGTCCCCGCAGCCGGCCGATTTCTTCCGCACCATGGAAGATGCCGCCGGCAAGGACCTCGCTTGGTTCTGGCGCGGTTGGTTCCTCGAAGACGCGTTGCTCGATCAAGCGATCGACGGCGTGCGCACGAGCAGCCGTGGCGCGCGCATCACGTTCCTCAACAACGAGCGCATGGTGATGCCGTTGACGTTCGAGGTTGAGTTCGAAGACGGCACCAAGGACAAGCAGCGCTTGCCGGTAGAGATCTGGTTCAAGTCGAACAAGGTTGTGCACACGGTGAAGTCCGACAAGACCATCGTCGCGGTGCGCCTGGACCCCGATCGCATGCTGCCAGACAACAAGCGCGGCAACAACTCGTGGAAGGCTGAGGAGTAGCTTCGCGCCATGTGGAGGTGCCTGTGGCCTCCACGGCTGGCCTCCACGACGTGCCTCCACGGCTGGCCTATCGGTGGTATCGAATCAGCAGATACACTACGTAGGCGACCGCGGTCAGCGGCACGACGACGGTTGCCAGCACGAGTGCTCGACGCACGGGCCCGACCTTCTGGTTGCCGACCATGGGGCTGCCCTACTTCTTAAGCAGGTCGATTGCGAAGTGCTCGGTGCCTTCGTCGTTGACGAAGCGCGCGCGCAGCGACGTCAGCTTGCCATCCAGCTGAGTCGCATCGAGCAGCAGGAACGTGTGCGGTTCGCCCATGTCCTTGATCAGGCCGGGATGCGGCGCGTTCGCTGCCTTGATGATGCTGTGATGCATCGGCGAGCTGATCAGTTCGACGATGTCGTAGCCGGCCGACTCCTTGGTGGCATGGCGGATGACGCGCGAGCGGTGGATGTCGCCGCCAACCAACACGACTCCCGTGATCTGGTTGCGGCCGATCTCCTTGAATAGCGCCGAGCGCTCGTGTGGATAGCTGCCCCAGTGATCCTGCTTGTTCGGCCGCGTGGCTTCGTTCCAGATCATGCCGCAGGCCAAGACCTTGACGGGCGCCGTCGATTCCTCCAGGCCCTGCAGCAACCACTTCCATTGCTTGCTGCCGAGTAGCGAGGCGTGGTGTCGCAAGAATGGAGAAGGCTCGGTCGCAGCGAACGTGCGCGTGTCGAGCACGAAGACCTCGATCGGGCCGCGGCGGAACTTCGTGTAGATGCCGTTTTGGCCATCGCCGTACGACGGGTTGGCGTGGTATTCGAGAAACGCCTGCCGCGAGTTGGCTTTGCCACGCATCCGGCCATCGGTGTCGTTGTCGCCGAAATCGTGGTCATCCCAAGTGCCATACCAGCTGGTCGTTCGCAACAAGTCCGCCATCGGTGCGAAGGCCGCGAATTCGGCATAGCGCAGCCGCTGTTGCTGGATCTGCGTGTTGTTGATGTAGGGGGTGTCGCCGAGCAAGACCACGGTGTCGGGCTTCTCGAGGGCGACGCGCTTCCAGGTGTTACCGGTTCCGGCATCCTCGTAACAGCACGAGCCAAACATGATCCGAGTGTTGCCGTCGGCGTTCTTGTCGCGCGCGGTGCGCAAGACGAACGCATCGCCGCCGCAGACTTGCTCGCCTTGGACCGTTTCAATGCGGTAGCGGTAGTCACGGCCAGCGCCCAAGCCCGCTAGCGCGAACACCATGCACAAGTCGTTGCCAGGCTTGGCTTGCGCAGTTGCCTCGAATGTGCTCTTGGCGTTCGTGATGTCTTGCGCCTTCAGCACGTACTGTCCGGCAGCACTCGCGCGTGCCCAAACGTGCACCGAATGGCTATCGACGTGACCGATCAACGGACCTTGTTGCAGTCCGGGCGCCTGTGCGGCAACAGGTGCGGCCAACAACGGAATCAGCGCGGCAAAGCAGAGGCGGTTCATTTGGTAAGCAATTCGCGAATCGGGAAGCGCAAGTAGTAGAGCTCGCGATGGCCTTCGTAGACGACGCCGACGTGTTCGTCCCCGACGCGTGTCAGGCACGAGTATCCGGCGCCGGGTCGTTGGTCGTAGCGCGTATGCCAGCGGCTTGGCCACGTCGCGCCATCGTCGGTGCTGACCTTCAGCGTCATGTCGAAGCGACCAGCCGGCGTGTTCGGGTTGGAGAAGATCAACAAGCGCCCCAGTTCCTGGTGATCTACGCGCAGCAGGCTCGCCATGCAGGTCGGTTCGATCAGTGCGCTCCGCGACGTAGCATGTCGAGTCCAGGTCTTGCCGAGATCGTCGGTCGTGTAGATCGAACGGCTACCGCGGCGATTATCACGGCAGTTGATCATCAGCACGCCATCGTCGAGTTCGACGATCTGTGCTTCGGTTGTGTCGACCTTGACCCCAGTGCCAATCTGCCACGTCTCGCCGCGATCCTTCGAACTCACCATCGTCGAGAACGGCTTGCCCTGATGTGGCCCGTCCGGTGCGCTACGGTATTGCGCCGCGAGTACCAAGGTGCCGTCGCGCATCGTGATGCCGCGACCGGGTCCCTGCAGCACGAAACGCCACTTTGCATCCTTGATCTGCTTGGTGATGTTGCGCGGCTTTGACCACGTCTTGCCGTCATCGTCACTGTGAACGAGCATGAACTGCCCGGTTTCGGCTGGTTCCAGGCCGGGCCCCGAACCGTTCCACGAGCGATCGCCGTGGCTCCATGTGGCGCTAACCCAGATGCGGCCGGAGACGGTGTCGACGAGCACTTCCGGATCGCCAATGCCGTCGTAGCGCCACTTCGGGTCGTTGCCCATGTCCATGATGACCCGCATCGGTTCCCACGTTGCGCCGCCGTCGGTGCTGCGACTCATGCCGACATCGATGTCGCCGGGCAGGTCGCCACTACCGCGGTAGCGATTGTCGTAGACCGCGATCAGCGAGCCCTTGTTGCTCGTCGCCAAACCGGGAATGCGATACGTGTGGCACTCATCTTGCCCGGCGGTGCGCAGCGCGACGCCGATGCGTTGCTTGGAGCCGCCGCCAGCGGGGTTGCATACTTGTCGGTTGCTTAGCACCAGCTCGGCGACGCTGACCATGACCTTGCCATCGAGGCTCGCGTCGTCGGTCAGGTCGACAGCAATCTCTAGCTCGTTGCTGCCGTGCTCGAGTTCTACGTTGCCGGTGAACTCCATGAACCTGCTCGGTTCCTGTTGCGTGCCGAGTGCATGAACGCTCGCGATGCCGGCGAGGTCGGTGTCGCCGGAGAAGGCGATGCGGAGGTGCGTGACCAGAATCGGTCGGGTGGAACCTGTCGTTACGACTGCGACCTTGGTGATCGTGCTGGTCGTTCCGCGCAGCGCGGGCGCAAGCCATTGCCTGTGCTCGGTCCCGATTACCCGCATCGGCACGGCCTCATCAAGTTGCAGGTCGTCGATCAGCACGCCGCTGTTCGCCGGCGAAGTGCTGCGAAAGCGCAGTGCGGTGACGCCGTTTGGCAGCTCGGCCTCGACCCGGCTCAAGAAGCGCGCGCCGACGCGAATCTCGTCGCCGTCGTAGACCTGCTCCCAGCTACTTCCGATGCGCGCTTCGACGCGGAACGAAAACGGCGCCCGGCTGGTCCAGCGCTCGGCAACAAACGACATCCGACGTGGGTCACGTTGCGCGAGGGTGATCGTTGCCTGCCGGTCGTTGCCGCCGTGCAGGTGCAGACACTGTTGGCCAGAATGCGCAAACTGTCTGGTGATCTCCGCGTGGCCTTCGTCGGCTTGCCACTCGCCTTGAGGCGAAGCTGCTTGGTTGAGCGCACCGGCGGCGATCTCTTCAAAGCTGCCCTGCTCCGGGGGCGGCGCGACGGTAGTCGTCGACGCCCACTTGTCCGTGCGAAATGGTGCCGCGGGTAGGCGCGCGTTGTTGACCAGGTTGGTGCTCGGGTCACTCGCAAACGCATAACGGACGGCGACCGGATTCTGCACGTGCGCCGACTGCAGGTGGATCGTGTCTTGGTAGATCGTCGCGATTGCGGCGTGAAACTTCTTGTCCGTGCCTGCGATCGTGAAGCTGCGCACCGGCTTGTTGTCGATGGTGCGCAGTCCGCTGGCGTGCTCGAAGTGCACGATGGCCCGGGAGTCTTCGAGCTCGAGGTTCTTGAAGCGTGGTCCACTGGTCGCGACCAATTGCTTGTAGACCTGCGCCAGCGCCAGTTGCGCCAAGCGGTCGCCAACTGGGACCTTGCGGCGAGGATGCACATCGTTCGGGTCGCCGACGTCGATGGTGACGGCCATGTCGGCATGCGGATCGCGCTCGGCTACATATGCCTGGATCTCGCGGAACGTCGCCCAGTCACGGTCGAGTCCCGGCAACTGTACGAAGTAGAACGGCAGATTGCGGTTGTTCCAGTTCGCGCGAAAGTTGGCGATCAGGTCGGTGAAGAGCGCGTGGTTGAGCGTCTGGCTGCGGGCATGATCACCGGGGATGTCGGTGGCGTCGGATTCTCCTTGGTACCAAACCACGCCGCGAATCGGTAGCTGCTTGAGCGGCGCGATGCCGGCATCGAACAAGAACGACGGTTCGAACGGGTGGTGCGGTTGCCTGTCGGTTGGCTTGTCGAACCACGCGGCCAGGTTCTGTCGGACGCGGGTGCGGCACCACGCTGGGTAGCTGTCGCCTTGCCACCAATCACGCAACGCCTGCTCGACCATCGGTACCCGATTCTTGGCTGCCGCCGGCAAGAATGCAGCCATTGGCGAGCCCCCGATTGCGTTGTGAATGATGCCGATTGGCACTCCGACCTCCCGGGCGAGGCGTCGGCCAAACACGAAGGCAACCGCCGAGAACGTCTCTGCCGATGCGCGCGAGGCCCGCTGCCAGCCCTTGGTCGAGTAGTAGTTGTCCGGTGTGAGTTGATTGACGAAATCCAGTTCGTAGCGCTGCGCCGATGGGTAGAGCGATCCTTCAAAGTCGATCAGTCGCAGGTTGGCAACGTCCGCGGCGGCCAGGACGTCGGTCGCTTCGGCGGATTGCTTGACGCGCCATCGCATGTTCGATTGGCCGGTGCACAGCCACAAATCGCCAACGACGACATCGTGCAGGGTGATCGTTTGCTGCTTGCTGCCTAGTTGTGCTCGCACCACCAGATCCGTGGCGTTCGCATTCGCTGGTAGCTTTGGCAACGTGACGGTGAAGCGGCCGTCGTGGGATTCGGCGCTGCGCTCGATCTCGCCGAGGGTCACCGAAACCTTCGTGTCGGCGTTGGCCTGTCCCCATACGGTGATCGCCCGGTCGCGCTGCAACACCATATGGTCGCTGAATGCCGGGGCGAGCTGCACAAGCACAGGCTGTTGGTTCGTGTCCTGTGCGCGGGCAAGAACAACGCAGAGCAAGGGCAGTAGCGTCGTGCGCCACAGGGCGGTGTAGTTCGGCGGGGGCATGCAGTTGACGAGTGTTCGTGTAGTGGTGGCCGCGGCGGAATTGAGTTGGCGACCCATGACACCGCACAGGCTGTTGGCATTCACGTGGAATACGAAGTAGGTCGGGCATCGGCGTTGCCGTCGAGCGTGTCGCATCGGCGACGCTGGGATCTGCAATTCTGGCCGATTGCCTGTCCCCAGTTTCAAGTGTCTCAAGGAGGCAACTGGTGTGGGCGTGCGGCCTTGCGTGCCGTTGATGGAGCGCCTCGAACGATAGGTGACCCCTTATGAAAGCAACGACGATACTGATGGCCCTCGCGGTCTTCCTGTTCACTACTTCTTTGGATGCCCAGCAGCGACGCGGCGGCCGTGGCGAGCGCAACACCGAACGGCAGGGCCAAGGCAACGAGCGCAACACCGAACGGCAGGGCCAAGGCAACGAGCGCGGCACGGAAATGCGCGAACGCATGCAAGAGCGCATGCAACAACTGCGCGAGCGGTTCGGGCGAAGCGGCACGAGTCGTTCGCAGGCGGGCAGCCAACGTGGCTCACAGATGCGCGAGCGAATCCGCGAGCGGATCGAGCAAATGCGCAAGCGCTTTGGCCGTGCAATACAGCAGCCGACGCAACGTTCGGCACAGCGTTCCCCGCAGCGTTCCCCACAACGTCCCCCGCAAGGTTCGGCACAACGCGGGCAACGCGAGCAACGCGGGATGCGCAGCGGCCGCGGGTTGCAGCGGGCTCGTGGTGAAGGGCGCGAGCGGGCGCAGCGGCGTGGCCGTATTGGCGAACGCCAACGCAGTGCGCGTGGCCAGCGCACCCAGCGCGGCGCCCGCAGTGGCCGAAGCGAACGCTCCCGCGGCGGCCGGGTACAACGTTTCGAGGGTCGTGGCCGCGGCGCCCGTGGCTCCGCCCGCCAAGTCGAAGTCGAAGTCGAGGTCGAGGTTGTCGCCCCGAAGAGCAAGCAGCGCGGCAAGAAGGCCCGCAAGCCAGCGACAAAGAAGGCCGCAGCGAAGAAGCGCGCCGCCAAGAAGGGCAACGCGAAGCAGCCCGACATCAAGTAGACGGCTTTAAGCGAGTCGTCGAGGCGGTACGCTCATCCGAGCGTGCCTTGCCCTCCGATTCGTCTCCAGAATGTTCGAGAACACAATCTCGATGGTTTCACCGTCGAGATTCCGCACGGCAAGCTAACTGTCGTGACCGGTGTTTCCGGTAGCGGCAAAAGCTCGCTGATCTTCGACACGCTGCATGCCGCGAGCCAGCGGCGCTACCTTGAGACCCTGTCGGTTCACGCGCGCCGTTTCTTGCAGCGCTTGCCGACGCCACGCCTGGAAGCCGCAACGGGCTTGTCGCCGAGCATCGCGCTAGGTCAGCGGCACGCCGGCGACCAAGCGCGATCGACCGTTGGAACATTGTCTGGACTGCACGATGTGCTGCGTTTCTGGTTTGCTCGCGAGAACGGGCTCGAAGCGCGCGACTTTTCGTTTGTCAGCGCCGGTGCGTGTTCGGCATGTCGCGGTATCGGCAGTGCGGACGAAGTCTCGCGAGACATGTTGGTCGCGGATGCGAGCAAGACGCTGCGCCAGGGCGCGCTAGTACCGACCACGCCGACTGGCTATATCGTCTACAGCCAGGTCACCGTCGACGCGCTCGACACCGTCTGCCAGGCGCATGGCTTTGATGTCGATACGCCATGGAGCGAACTGACCCGCGAACAACAGGATGTCGTGTTCTATGGCTCCGAGCGGGTTGAAGTGCCGTTTGGCAAGCACTCGCTCGAATCGCGAATGCGATGGGAAGGCATCACCGCGAAGCCGCGGGAACTAGGGTTCTACAAGGGGTTGATCCCGACCATTGAGGACATCCTTCGTCGCAGCCGCAATGAAAACGCGCTGCGGTTTGCGGTCTCGGTGCCGTGCCGAACTTGCGCGGGCAGTCGTTTGGGTGAGGTGGCACGCACGGCCCAGATCGCTGGCGTCACGATCGTCGAAGTGGGACGTTGGGCGTTGCCCGAGTTGGCCGCGTGGTGCGCCCGGTTTGATTGCGACGAGAGCGTGCGTTTGCAGCGTCGATTGGCGGTGTATCAGCGTCTGGGCTTGGCGCACCTCAGTTGCGAGCGCGCGGCGTCGACGCTGTCGGGCGGCGAGCATCAGCGCTTGCGCCTTGGTGCGATTGCGACCGGCGGCTTGGCTGGCGTCACGTTCGTGTTTGATGAACCGTCGATCGGATTGCACGCGAGCGAAGAGTTGGCGGTGCTCGAATTGCTTGCGGAGCTGCGCGACGCCGGCAATACCGTCGTTGTGGTCGAGCACAGCGAGCATGCCTTGCGCGCTGCCGATCATGTTCTCGATGTCGGGCCGGGACCGGGATCACTCGGGGGTCGCGTGTTGTTCGCAGGGCCGCCCGATCGATTGGCGGCGGACGCCGATCCCAGTAGTCAAACGCGAGCGCACTATGCGGAGGGCGGTGAGTTAACTGGCGTGCCATTGCGTTCGCGCCGGTCAATGCAGGACGCGGCCTTCCTCGAGGTTCGCGGCGCAAACGCCAACAACCTGGTTGATCTCGATGCCCAATTCGCCGTGGGGCGCCTGAATGTTGTGTCCGGGGTTGCTGGTGCTGGCAAGTCGACGTTGATGACGCGCGTGCTTGCCGAAGCCGTGCTAGCTCAGATCGAGGGCCGGGCACTGTCGGAATCGCTGGGCGAGCTGCGCGGTGCCGACGGCTTTGGCCAGGTTGTGCATGTCGGGCAGGAGCCGATCGGGCGCACGCCGCGCAGCAATCCGGCGACCTACACCGGTGTCTTTGACCAGATACGCAAGTGTTTCGCGGCCGTGCCAAGCGCCAAGCAACACGGCTTCAAGGCGACGACGTTCTCGTTTAATACCAAAGGCGGTGGGCGTTGCGCGGTGTGCGAAGGCAGTGGCCGGGAGGTTGTCGGCATGCACGGCTTGCCTGCGGTGGAATTGACCTGCGGCGAGTGTCGCGGTCGCCGGTTTCGTGACGAAGTCTTGCAGGTGCGTTACCGGGATCAGTTCTCGATTCTCGATGTCCTGGAGGCGACGGTTGCAGAGGCGCGCGAGATCTTCGCCGACGAACCAAAGATCCTGCCGGTGCTGCAGGCGTTGCACTTGGTGGGGCTCGGCCACCTGACCCTGGGACAACCCGCGACGACGTTGTCGGGAGGAGAAGCGCAGCGCGTGCGGTTGGCCGGCGAATTGGCGCGCGGCGGCCGCAAGCAGACGTTGTTCCTGTTGGAAGAACCGACCATTGGTCTGCATCGCGCCGATGTCGCGCAGTTGCTCAAGGCGTTGGATGGGTTGGTGCAGAAGGGCCACACCGTGGTGTTGGTCGAGCACGATCTCGATGTGCTGCGGGCGGCCGACTACTTGATCGACCTTGGGCCAGGTGCCGGCGCCGCGGGTGGAACCATATGTGGACAAGGAACGGCAGAGGACCTTGCGAGACTCGATACCCCGACTGGGCGAGCGCTTCGCGATGGTGTGGTTGCGCCACCTGGCAAGCGTCGCAGCGCGAGTGACGGCGCCAGCATCCGGTTGCGGGGCGCGACCACCCACAACCTCAAGAACGTCGATGTCGACATTCCGAGCAGTGGCTTCACCGTCGTCACGGGCGTCTCGGGAAGTGGCAAGAGCTCGCTGGTTTTCGATACGTTGTTCGGTGAGTCGCGCGCGCGCTTCACCGAGCACCTGTCGGGCTACGTGCAGCGGCAACTCGGTGCCGGAGGGGCTCGCGCGCGGAGCCTGCGTGACGCCGATGGCTTGCGACCGGCGATCGCCTTGGAGCAGCGGACGGATGGTGCCTCGGTGCGCGATCTGCGGGCAACCGTCGCGACGACTGGCGAGCTGCATCCCTTGTTGCGCACACTGTGGTCGCGTATCGGTGGCGAAGACCTGGCTGCTGGAGCGTTCTCGTTCTTCCTCCGAGAAGGGGCCTGTCCAGAGTGCACTGGAGTTGGCTCGGTCGAACGCTGCGATGCTGCGCGGATTATCAGCCGGCCTGCGGCACCGTTGTTCGACGGCGCCCTCGACACAAGCAACAAGGTTGTTGCGGACTACGCGGATCCATCGAAGCGCTATCGCGCCATCATCGAAGCGGTCGCGACGGCGGGCGGTTGGGACTTGTCGAAGCCCTATGCCGAGCTGTCCGCAATCGCGCACCAGCAACTGTTGCACGGCTGCGGCGACCAGGAGTTCAACGCGATTTGGCAGCACGCCGGCGCTGAAGGTGGCAAGCCGCATCGCTGGCAGACCAAGTGGCTGGGGATCGCTGGCGATATCGATCGCGAATACGCCCGGCGTCAAAAGAGTGGGGCCGTCACCCGAGCGGCGGCCTTTGCGGCTTTGTTATCCGATCAGCCGTGTCCAGCCTGCCATGGCGATCGCCTGGCGGAGCCGATGCGTTCGGTGCGCGTTGGCAGCTACACCTTGCCGGCGTTGTGCCGGTTGACCGCGGCGGAACTGGTTCGCGTCTTGGCGGACGGCCTCGCGACGTCTGCGCGGGATCGCGAACTTGCCGCGGACACGCTCACCGAAGTCCGGCGGCGCATCGCGCGAATGGTTGAACTGGGACTAGGTCACCTACAACTCGACCGTGTGACGTCGACCCTGTCTTCCGGGGAACGGCAGCGCTTGCGTTTGGCGCGGCAGCTCGCGTCGCCGTTGACCGGGTGCGTCTACGTGCTGGATGAACCGACTCTCGGCTTGCACGCGCGGGACACGGATGCGTTGCTGCAAGCGATCCGCGACCTTGTCGATGCTGGCAATGCGGTTGTGGCCGTCGAGCACGACATGCGCGTTCTCGCGGCTGCCGATCACGTTCTGGAAATTGGACCTGGTGCGGGGCGGCTTGGCGGCG